>Ga0076082_117_pt1 | contig 6928 bp, 6 predicted proteins | sample RifGroC1_FD_68191 | JGI IMG/M metagenome (GOLD analysis project Ga0076082, IMG submission 68191) | Parcubacteria bacterium GW2011_GWC1_40_11 | reverse complement strand
TCGCGTGCATCCCGCACCCATTTCCTTTCCTATTTTTTGCGGCTCCTCCCCCCATCCCCCTCCGCCGAAAGGCAAGTGGAAGAAAGGAAATGGGTGCGGGTGCAACGCTACTTGGTAAAGCGCTTAAAGTAGGCATCGATTTCATCTCGTAGCTCGATACCGACGCGCTCGAAACAATCGAGCAGGTCTTTGTAAGTACCTTTGCCGCCGAGAAAATCCCAAAATTCGTCGGCTACTTTAAGCTCATTTTCCAAATCAAGCATGCCTCGCATTGTCCAGCGATTATACGCCTCTGGCTCGTACGGATTGTATGGAATTGCAACAAAAGTATTTACTTTTGCATCCGGATCATTTGCAAGTGTTACCGCCACCCACTCAAGCAATGTTCGCTTAAACTCCTTGAACCCTCCCGCGTTTGGTTTTGCTGTTTTAATATCAAACAAGAAATGATCGCCGTCTTTTGACTCAAACATTAGATCGACTTTTGTTGGTTTTACTTTAATCATCTCGCCTTGCTGACATACTTTTCGTATTCTCTCAATTTCTGTTTTTTTATCGGGCGACGATGTGGCAGTTGTCAGTCCATCCACAATCTTTTGTATTTCTGCTTGAGCGCCAGTACTTATTTGATCACCTGCTTTTGCTTGAGATTTAGCAATTTTGAAGTTCTTTTGTGCAAGCGCGAGGGCTACTGGCTCAAAAATGGTCGTCCCAAAATTTGTATTGAGCGAGTGGATGAATGAGTAAAGTGCCAACCTGTCTTTTCCAAGTAAGCGAGTATGGAACGGCATTGAAGCCGGTTCGGGTTTGTGATTTTTAAACTTGTTTCGGAGACTTGTTCTCAAGACTTCCTCAACATTTTGAACTTGTTCTTTTGATAGTGCCATAAATTTTATTTTGATTTAAAGTGAAAAATAATTTCTGAATACGGATTGCGATCTCGTTCCGTTCTGTTTAGGACAGGTCGCTTGAATTGATTTATAATCTTCATCCCCGATTTTTCCGCAATCTCGGGGTAAAGATTATATTTATCGTTTGCAACAAGGAAGACATCATAATCATCCTTGAAGTATCGTTTGCAGTTATTTAATACATCTGCAATTCCTTGCGCGTATGACCGTCGAGCTTCTTGCCCTTGCCCTTTATACAGCGGACCAATTTCTAATTCATCATTTCGTTTGTAACCTAAGAGGTCATAGGCGTACGCATGTTGTTCGTGATAATCAATTTGTCCAACATACGGTGGCGAACAAAAAATGCCAGCTATTTTTTGTTTCTTCAAAATCTTTGCAAATTCTGGACTCTGCTTTTCCACCTTCTCAAAAATATCCACAGAACGAGAATCGCCGGCAACAGTGGAATAATGTACCGACTTTCGTAAATTACCGAAATCTTTAATACGATTGAGCGTATCAAAAGCATACCGATTGAGCATCGTTTTGATCGAGAACAGTGGCTTACAGATTTTTTTGTGCTTGAAGCAGTAATATGTTGTTAGTTGGGGTTCTTTCAGCGTAGCCAAGTCACTATGCGTTGTTGCACGACATGATCTGATTGTTCGGCTCAGAATGAGCGCAAGAATTTTTCGAGTTTTTACATCTCGCTCTTGCTTAATTGTTTGAAATACATGGTCTATCTCACGACGTACATTATCCATAAACCAAATATCAAGAAAAGAATCCGCTTTGTCTTGCTTGAGCTTTATTGAATACTTTTTGAGTAATTTTTCATACACTGGCAAAAACTCTTTTTCTTTCTCGTTTGAAAAGGTTTTTTCATTAAAATTACCTTGATTTATCTTATATTTGAATTCGTAGCCGGGGAAATAGGCGTTATTAAATTTTGATAATTCTGCCAAAAGTTCGCTTTCAAATTCTTGAATCTGATTGTCATGCTCGAAAGTATCGAGAGCGGCGAGCATCTTTTTGATTGCTTTCTGCACATAATCGTAGTCATAGTGTGTTGCCTTACAGCTCGCAATCATACAATTAAACTCGGAAACATCTATACCAATAGAATGGATGCCCATTTCAAGCGACTGAATTAATGTTGTGCCAGAACCCATAAAAGGGTCGAGGACTATATCACCACTTTTGAAATAAACTTCCTTTTTAAAATCATCAGTGTGCGTTCCTAAAAAATATTCAACAAGCTGCGGAATATACTTGCCCTTGTATGGATGAAGTCGGTGAACATGTTTAGTTGTGTGCACTTCTCGCAAATTATCAAAAGAAAGCGCCCAGTTTAGATCGTTGCCGAGTTTTTGTTTCCAGTCTACTTCTCGCTTTCCATTCCACGATTCGTAGTATTTTTTAAGATCATTGACATCAACTTGCGTCGAGCCATTTTCGCCGTGCTTTTTAACCTTTCCATACTGTACAAGGTACGAAATGTTTGCTGTAGACACATCTTTTTCAAGATATTCGGTTGCCCACTTTGATGCTTCTGGTATTGATAGTAATGACATATATTTTAAAATTCTTTTCTTAATACTCCCACGACTTTACCTTGGATTACCACATCTGTTTCGTAAAATGGCTTCATAGTTTTATTGGCGGGGACAAGTTTGATTCGATCCTTCTCTCTGTAAATCTTTTTCAGTGTAACCTCGTTTCGCTCCGACATATAGGCTACCGCCTTTTCTCCATCGTTCACGGTTTGTTGGTCGTGAACAATCACAATATCGCCGTCCATGATTCCTTCCTCAATCATACTCACGCCAGACACCTTAAGAGCGTAGTGGTGAGACGATGTTGGAAGCATTGAACGCGGCACACCTATCATTTCTTCATTTCGTATTGCCTCAATCGGACCGCCAGCAGAAATAATTCCAAGAAGGGGTATGTCTACAAGTGGTGATTTGTAATCTTGAGGAGTAATGATTGATCGTTTCTTACCTTTATCAACCGAGAGTAGATTTTTTTTACCCAAGGACTGTATATGTTGATGTACTGTCGGGATAGATCTATTAAAATGTTTGGCGACTTCAGTAAGTGCAGGGGAATAGCCATTTTCGCGCCGATAGGCGCGCACAAAATCTAACACCTCGGCCTCACGCTTTGTTGGTTTGTCCATAACAGCACTTGACTTTGTTCTCATACAAAGAGTATACTACCATAAGATAACCTAAACAAGAGCAGGTTATCCACATTATTAATTTAACTAAAATAAGATTATGTCAAAAAAAGTTGTATTTATTGCTTTCGCAAAGGAGGATGAAAAACAGAGAGATCTTCTAAGGGGTCAGTCCTTAAACACGGACTCACCTTTTGAGTACGTAGATATGTCAGTGAAAGAGCCGTACGCTACTGAATGGAAAGAAAGGGTGCGCACACGTATTAAACGATCGGATGGAGTCATTGCGTTAATTAGTAAAAGTTCTCTTACTGCCAGTGGCCAAAAGTGGGAAATTCAGTGTGCCAAAGAAGAGAAGAAAAAAATACTCGGCATTTATGCATACACCGACGACCGAACCAACATCGAGGGAGTGAATACCAAACCCTGGACATGGGACAATATTAAAGATTTCATTAACTCTCTATAGAAATTTATGTCAGCTGCACTCATAGTCGGCATAGATCATTATAAAAACATCGATGGGCTACACGGATGTGTAAATGACGCCAACGAAGTAAAATCTGTATTGGAGAGAAATGGTGATGGAAGCGTAAATTTCGACATTAAATTGTTAACCGCCAGTAAAGAAGAGGATTCTATAAAAAAATCTGCCCTCAAAGATGAGATTGCAAATTTATTTAAAATTGATACAGATATTGCCCTCTTTTATTTCGCCGGTCACGGTTATGTCGAAAGTGTCGGTGGTTACTTAGTCACTTCCGATTCAGAAAGAGGTGATGATGGAATATCCTTGTCTGAAGTACTCATCATGGCAAATAATTCGCCCGCGGCAAATAAAATAATAATATTGGATAGTTGCCATTCGGGCATAGCTGGTGCATCAGCATCTAATAGCGACCACTCCGTGTTATCTGAAGGGGTTACTATTTTAACTGCGTCTACAAAAGACCAGTACGCCTCCGAGGAAGAAGGGAGCGGTGTTTTTACCAGATTGTTTGTAGATGCACTACAGGGTGGAGCTGCAAATTTAACAGGAGATATAACCCCTGGTAGCATTTATGCACATATCGACCAATCACTTGGCGAATGGGAGCAGCGACCTGTATTTAAAACAAATGTAAAACAGTTTGTGTCTCTGCGAAAAATAACTCCGCCCATAAGTCTTGAAGACTTAAAGAAAATTAGTCAGTTCTTTCCGTCTCCGGGCTATAATTACGAACTTGATCCAACATATGAGCCAGAAATGAAGGGTAGAGATGAGAATATGCCTCTTCCAAATCCAAAAAACACCGAGATTTTTGCTACCCTTCAAAAATACAACAGATTGAATTTGTTGGCGCCTGTTGGAGTACCACACATGTGGAATGCAGCTATGGAAAGTAAAAGTTGTCGCCTCACAGCACTTGGTGAACACTATAGAAAGTTAGTTTCCAAAGGGAGAATTTAACAGAAAGAATCTGTTTTTTGATAACCACGAACGTCATCGGAGCCACAGAGCGAACACGAAGCAAACACCGAGCAGGCGGCGCGAGCGAATGCGAGCGTGCTAGTGCGAGGTGCTTGCATAGTGTGAGCGGACGCACGAATTACCACCAAACGCGGATACGGGAGCGCCTCGGGTCGCCGCAAGGACGGAGAAAGCGGAGATTGGGAGCAATGGATACTTTGCGACCTTTCGGAGCTTTTGGAGGACGAAGCGGGCAGAATCACCACGCAATCGGAGCGTACGAAAGAATCTCAAGCCACCACGCGCTCCGCGCGTGCGAAGTGGGTTCGCGCAAAGGTTAATACATCACCGCAGAAAGAAACTTCCGAATCCGAAAGGTGGGAAGAAGCCCGCGCCGAAGGCGCGGGAGTGGGCAAAAGAGCCCGTCGCTTCGCGACGAATTGGGACGGGACGGGTGCGGCGAAATGGGCGGATTTGTCCTTGTTTCGTATCTAAAAGCAATATGAATATCAAACCAAAATATTTTCTATACGCGCGTAAATCAACGGAAGATGATGACCGACAAGTGATGTCCATTGAGGCACAGCTTTTTGAACTGCGAGAATTAGCGCGTAAAGAAAATCTTGAAATTCTTGAGGAATTTCAAGAGTCGAAAAGCGCAAAGACACCGGGGCGCGAGGTGTTCGGTGAAATGTTCGCGAAAATCGAAAAGTTAGATGGTGTCGGCATATTGGCGTGGCATCCCGACCGCCTCGCGCGTAACAGTATTGACGGTGGCAGGGTTATTTACGCCGTAGACACTTGCAAGGTTGTGTCTTTGCGCTTTCCGACATTTTGGTTTGAACCGACCCCGCAAGGGCTCTTTATGTTGCAAGTGGCGTTTGGGCAATCTAAATATTACAGTGATAATCTATCCGACAATATCAAGCGCGGCGTCCGCCAAAAATTGCGACGAGGCGAATGGTTGAATCTTGCTCCCTTTGGCTACACCAATAATCCGAAGGTGAGAAATATTGAGCCTCATCCGACAAATGCTCGCGTGGTTACTCTAGCGTTTCAAGAATACGCCAAAGGGTCGCACACTTTTATTTCGCTCGCGCAATTTTTGGCGGACTTGGGCGTGGTGACTCGCAACGGAACGCCACTTGCCAAAGTTTCCATCAAACGACTTTTGACACACAGGGCGTATCTCGGCTTCGTCAAACATGGTGATGAATGGTTTGATGGAAACTTTGAGCCAATTGTAACTCCCGCATTGTTTGAAGCCGTGCAGAAAGTATTGCAAACGAAAGAACGGCCGCGCAAAAGGAAAATCAAGCATGATTTTCCTTTCACTGGACTTTTTCGATGCGCCGAGTGTGGCAGTATGATTTCCGCGCAGTGGGCAACTGGAAAATCTGGTGGTCGTTATCGGTATTATCGGTGCTCGAAAAAGCGCGGCCACTGTTCGCAAGCGTATTTACAAGAAACTGAACTTACGCGGCAAATCTGTGCACGGCTTCAAACAATCTCGCTTTGCGATCGCTATACCGACTGGATGTTGGATAAAGTGAAACTATGGGAGCGCGAGGAAATTGGAGCGTCGCAAAGCGAGGTTCAAAATCTTTCTGATGGAATCAAAGCGAACGAGGAGCGCATGGAAAAACTGCTTTCTGCATATCTTGATGGCGATGTACCAAAAGAGGTTTACCTCAAACGAAAAGATGTCCTCATGCGCTCTCACGCCGCTTTGAAAGAGAAAATGAAAGATTTTGAACGCGGGAGAAACAATTGGGTCGAACCCTTGCGGGAATGGATTTTAGATATGAAAAAAGGTGCAGAATTGGTTTCGTCTTCCGATTTTTACGAAATTCGTGATTATTTGAAAAAAATCGGAACGAACCCTCGGATGCACGACAAATCCGTCTCTGTCTCATTTTGCCCACCCACCGAATTCGCATTTGCGGAGAAGACGGGTTCGGAATTCGCCCACCCCCTTTCCATTATTGCGCGCAAGCGCGCGACCGATTTTTTCGCTGAAGTTTCGTCTTGTCCACCCTCTTGGACTCGAACCAAGGACCTGGCGCGTATAAGGCGCTCGCTCTACCAACTGAGCTAAGGGTGGATATTTTTATTATCCATTTTAGAAATATATTTCATTCCCATCATTATATATTCCCAAAGATCTCTATTGTCAAACATAACACAACAAGTCCCCTTTCCAAAACCATTTGTATAAGTAATTGATTTTAAGCTCGTTTTTTTGATATAAGGTTTTCGAAATTGACTTAATGGTATTTTAAGCTCTTTTGACCAAAAATCAAGGCTTTTTTTAATATTCATATCAGAATAAAGATGCAATTTAACTTTTAGATTTTTCTTTTGTATATTAAATAACTCCAACCATCTGATAAAAAACTTTAA
>Ga0076082_105_pt1 | contig 104040 bp, 112 predicted proteins | sample RifGroC1_FD_68191 | JGI IMG/M metagenome (GOLD analysis project Ga0076082, IMG submission 68191) | Parcubacteria bacterium GW2011_GWC1_40_11 | reverse complement strand
GAGAGTGTGGCGGGAATTTCAGAATCCCAAGAATTCAAAAGGATTTCCCAAGATTTTTTTGGAGAAAATGAAAGCGTGCGAGCGGAGAGAATGGGGTTCCATGTTCTCCGAACATTCAAAATAGTAATTTTGCGAGCCAATCGTGAAGCGATAATTGCAAGAATCAAAAGCGATATGAAATATTTTTTATACATCCGCAAATCCACAGACGAAGATGACCGACAAATTCTTTCGCTTGAAGCGCAAGAATTTGAATTGAATGAATTTGCCAGATGCGAGCATTTGATTGTTGCTGAAACATTTCGTGAATCACAAACAGCGAAATGTCCCGGCAGACCTATTTTTAATCAAATGCTCGACCGCATGGAGCGTGGCGAAGCGGAAGGAATTTTAGCGTGGCATCCCGACCGACTGGCAAGAAATTCTGTGGACGGTGGAAGAATAATTTATTTTGTTGATTCTCAAAAAATAACCGCGCTAAAATTCCCAACATTTTGGTTTGAAGCCACGCCCCAAGGCAAATTCATGCTTTCTATCGCTTTTGGACAATCGAAGTATTTTGTAGATAATCTTTCAGAAAACACCAAGCGTGGGTTGCGTCAAAAGTTAAGACGAGGCGAATGGCCCGGTTGGGCTCCGCTCGGATATTTAAATGACCAAGTTAAACACAATATTATAAAAGATGCCGAGCGGTTTCGCCTCGTCAAAAAACTTTTTGAATTGTACGCAACCGGCAACTACTCAATGAAAGATTTACAAAATACTTCAACATCAATCGGCTTGTTTGGAAAGAGCGGAAAAGTCCCATCGGTTTCCTTAATCCAACATACTATTTCAAATTCTTTTTATTACGGAGTTTTTAAATATAATGGCGAACTGCACCAAGGAAAACACGAGCCAATGATATCAAAGAAACTTTTTGATAAATGTGCGGAAGTAATGGCAAACAAATCACAACCAAAGAAACGCCATATTGCAAAACCGACACTTCGGGGATTATTAAATTGTGCTGAATGTGGATGCGCCATTACTTCCGAAATACAAAAAGGACATCATTATTATCGTTGCACAAAAAAGCGAGGAAATTGTTCACAGAAGTTTATTCGTGAAGAATCGCTTATTGAACAAATAAATGATGCCCTGCAAAAAGTTTCTTTGCCACCGTCTTGGGCTGATGAAATGCTCGCGAAATTAGAAACCGAACGCGAGCAAGAACGGCAAGACGGAAATATTTTTGCTCAAAATCTTAAAGTAGAGATTGGAAATTTGAATGACAAAATTGAAAAATTATTGGACACTCATTTGGACGGACTTATTCCGAAAGACGAGTATGTGGTAAAAAAGCAAAAAATTCTCAATCAAAAAATCGAGTTATCAGAAAAATTGCAAGATTTTGAGCAAAAGGGCAATCATTGGCTCGAACCGATGCGACTTTTCATTTTAGATAGCAAACAAGCCACAATTACCGCTTCAAAAGAAAATTTAGAGGACAAGAAAAATTTTCATTTTCTCCAAAAAAATCTTGGGAAATCCTTTTGAATTCTTGGGATTCTGAAATTCCCGCCACACTCTCGCGCGCTTCGCGCGCGCCCTATTTTGGACTCTACTCTGAATGGCTCCGCGTAGTATACCAGGTTAGAACCTATTTTCAAGCTAACCCAGGATATGTTTTTATACCAAGAATGTCTGCTGACACGGTACTTACTAGTTAGGTATATACAATACGTTCTATACCGTATGTACCAGGATTACCGTAATGTGCCTAACTAGAATTACTTATAAGGGACAGAACTCAACAGTATAAGTCAATGCTGGGTGGTACCTGTTATGCTCCGTCATAACAGGTAATGGCAAGAGGATACACTCCTATCTTCATTTGCTAAATTGGGTGGTGGGTATTTTGCTTTTGACTTTTTGCGCGGCGGCGGGGACACCCTAACATAATTGGAGGTTTTTGAGCTATTTTTTTCCGTCTTTTTCTATATGGTTTTTCACATCCAGCATTTTTTTCAGGTTCACTTCTGCTTGAGGACGAAAACCTTCAATCATAGCTTCAAAACTCGCAAATTCACCAACACCATACCGTGACACGCCCATAAGAGTGTCTATAACTTTCTTGTCAGTATTCTTATCAGGGAACGCTTGAAGTATCACCTCCACTCTTTCTTTTCTGCTGGCAGTATATTGTGGCTTGTTTGACATTGCGACCGCATACATAAAATCAATTAACCGTTTGGCAAGACGGCGGGATTTTCTGCTTATCTGCATATCAGTGGCTTTTGGATTTTCTTCCATCCATCTCTTCGCGTTATCGAAAGTTTGCATAATGTCGTCATTTAGTGTCAGTGCTAACATCAATCCCGCCTTTGGCAACTTCTCGTCTTTTACTAGGTCTGTACCACCCAGTAGTATGCCGTCCGCTTTAGCGATAATTCTAAATTTCTTACTTTCATCTGAAAGGAATTGTTTTTGAGTAAACACTCTCATACTAAACATAAAATCTTCTCTCAATGCCTGCCCCACTTGGTCTTCTGCATTCAGAACAACATACAAATTCATATCAGAGTATCCTTCTTCGTATTCACCGCGACCTAAACTACCCACGAGATAAACAGCAACAATTTGGTCTTTGTAGTTCTCCCGCATTTTCGCCACAAGGTCATTCAATATACTCTTGTGCGGTTCTGGGATTTTATCAATAGAGCATCGGTTCACGACCTTAAACGAGGCGAGCATATCGGTTTGTTTGGTGATTATTTCTCTTGCTTCCTCTTGTGATATTGGAAGTTTGAAATAACTCACCAATGCATCAGAAAGATGTTCGATGTTTCCCTCAATCGCTTTTAGGGTATCTTCTGTTTTTGTCAGTGCGCCTGAAAAAAGACGCTCGGTACTTTCAAGGCGCATTTTTTCTATATGTTCTTTACCGTAATCAGATAAATTTTCCTGAAAACTTGGTTGAGTCGCAATATCAGTAAAACCTAGATTCAAAAAATCTTTGTCATATCGCAAACCACTTACTCTATGATGATGGTGCGTTCGCTTTCTCAAAGCAACTGCGATTCCACTTGTCGGATTTTCTTGCTCCCATTGTCTTATGTCTTCTTCAATACCAATCTCTCGAAGAGCTTTTTGTTTCTTTTGTAGTAAATCCGAAATAGAAACATCTTTCTCGACTGATGGTTTTTCGGGGATTGCTTCCTCCGTAATCAGGTGCACTATTTGTAGGATTTTATCTTTCATCTGATGTACAAGCGTCAGAAAGTTCCCTTGATAATACGCAAGTAGTTCTTGTCTCGAAACACCTTCGGGCACATCCACAATCCTGCATCCTTTTATGAGAGACACTGTCAAACGTAATTCTTTCAAGACCCTATCAATCTCCGTAACGTATTGCGATTGTCTTTGAAGAAACGCTAACTCCTTTGAAATCTGACCGAGAGCGATATTTTCTGGTTCACCATTTTCTTTTTGAATGCTACGGAAAAGAGCGCCTGATTTTAGTTTTTCAAAATTATTAGCGTACGGTTTTATTTCTATTTTTAGAGGCGTATCCATCGGCTATTATCTTATCGAGAGTTATTTTTTCGACTCATCTCTGCCACGTTTGAGAAAGTCCCTTACATCCTGGTCAGTAAATCTCCATTTACCTTGCTTTGAACCCTGGAGCTGCCCACTAGCTAAGTAGCGAAAGACTTGGCGCTCTGAACATTTAAGGATTTTTGCAATCTCTTTGATAGAGTAAATTTTCATATCAATTCAATTCTATCTCTTTTGCGCGGGTAGGTCAACTTTTGTCATACTGAATTTTTACCTGTGGATAACGTTTTTGTCTTTACATAACTCTTAATAACACGGCATAACACATACTCTTATAATTTTCATTGACTAGAAATTCTTATAAATTATAATTAAATTAGCTCTTGAAAAATTAAAGCAAAAAGCAACAAATTGTTTGGGGTACAAGTCGCTGGGGCTCTTCTAGAGGAGACTAGAGATATTTCTTAAACAATTTCGCGCAGTAGTATCTCTTATGAGGAACTACCATTTCAGAATCCAGTTTTATTTTGTGGATTTTGGAATGGGAGCTTCTCTTAAACCAAAGAACCGCAAAATAATAGTGCGGTTTTTTGCTTTTTAATGGCGGTAATCTACTGGGTTTGACGAAGTCCGTTGTTGACTTCGTGGGTCGCCATCCCAGTGGAACCTGCGAGGTCAAGAGCGGACTTTTTATGTTATCGCAAAAAGCACTCGAAGAATTTAAGACTATCTGGAGCGAAGAATTCGGAGAAGAAATCTCTGACGAATTTGCTATGAAACAGGCAGTGAATTTGCTGGTGCTTTTTAATGCGACATATAAGCCCATTAAAAACGAATGGTTAAAACAATATGACGATGAAAAATCAAAAAAGACCACCATATAACACGATTCCGCACTATATTGTGTCGGATTATCGCAACGGAAAATTGAATATCAACCAGCTTCGCTTGCTCCAGTGGATACGCGCGATAGGGACACCATACGGGATTGCCATTACGAGCTTGGTTGACTTGAACAACGATGTCTTTCCCGACTTGGATTTGAAAATTAACACAATCAACTCATACCTTATCAAACTCCGTCAGAGGCAATATATCTTCTTTGAACCACGACAGGGTAAAATGGGAACTTTTGAAATACATCTCAATCATTGGTTAACGCCTAATATGGGCTATAAAACGCTTGATAAGTTCTTCCCCGAACCAAAACGATGGGTAGGCGCGGACGGAGAACCGATAGAGATTGATTCTTTTCCACAAGCAAATCCACCAGAAGCCAATCAGAAGTTGGAGGAGCAAAATCAGAAGTTGGAAGATGGTAAAAACAAGTTAGCAAAACAACTTTCTAGCTACACTCCAGAAGACAAAATCAGAAGTTCCCACAACGAACACGATACCGAACCTCACACTAAAAAGCACGATACGTTATTAAAGTCTTCTTTTAAGGGAACGTTGGTAAGAGAGTTCAATCCAACGAATCACGAAGAAGAACGATGTAAGGAAATAGCTTCAGAACTCGGAGATGAATTTATAAATTCAATTGTAAGCGTTTTACGCAAGGACGGATTTCGGCTTATAGAGCGTGCGTGGGGCATCTTCCGAGAGCATAGGCAGGAAGGAAAAAAAATGGATAACCCCGCAAGATACTTTCAGGGGATTATTAAGAAATTGCGATAAAGCCAATGAAAAACTCATATACACAATTCAATACTTTTGCACTTGTCAGGAATTGTCAGGGTGCTATAATGAATTTGTACCCCAATACGTATGTTTTTCAGCGGAAAGCGGCGCCTTGCTGCCAATCGCTGAAAAGCGTGTTGGGGTACCAGCGGGCGTCGCTTCGCGTTTTGCATAATTATTAAAATGTACACTAAATCAATACGAGTATGAAAAACATCTGGAAATTTTTAGGGCTTACAGAAGATAGGATTGGGCGACGTAGATTTTTGGTTGCGTTCTTTTCTGCACAATGGGGCTTGCCTCTAGCCGTCTTATTGGTGGCGGGTTTATTTTACCTCGTTTTTGGAGATGACAGCCCAATTTTATTCCTGCCTGCCATAGTACTCATTGCATCGTTGATTTTCGGACTTGTTGTATACATCAAAATTTGTATTCGCAGAGTACGAGATATAGGTATTGCAAGAAGCTGGTGGGTATTGGCAATCATTCCTTTAGTTAACTTTCCATTCTTTATTTATCTTTGCTTGAAAAAAGGAACCACTCGACAATTAACAGATGGTTCAAAGACAAATCTATTTACACAGCAATTCAAATTATTCTTTGCTAAAAAATACTCAAAATTGTTTATCTTTATTTGTTTTGGTGTGATTGTGGTAGGCATTGTTTCCGCTTGGTTCGCAGCTTCTAATCTAAAAAGTAACATTGATACAAAAATACAGGAGCGCGAAGAAGAACTTGCTCAGGAAATATTTGGGAAAAGTTTTGAACAAGCTCGCATCGAGTATGACAAAAGGAAATCAGACTATGAGAAATGTTTAGCTGAGCGCACAGAGCCCACAGAATACGCAAGGAAATCAAAGTGCCTTGTGGAAATGATTTTCTGGGAGACTTACGCAGAAAAAGAAAAACAAGCATATAAAGACTCTAAATATCAAGAATTGCTTCGGGCAAAAGAAATTTCTACATTCCAAATTTTTAAAGAGGGTTTTGATAGATTCAATTTTGGCTGGTTGGGTATAACCATAGGTATAATGACGTTAGTCCTCGCGTTTTTAATCAATATATTGATTGTGTTGTTCAAATTTTCTGCAAAGTATGTTCCGCCTATATTTAGAATAGGAAACGTGCAAGCAAAATCAATTAAGACTAACATGGAAGGTATGCCCGCCTTTCAACGCTACTTACTGCTCATTGCGTTGCTGATGCTAATAACCCTGGTGTTGGTATTGATAAAACTATGAGCGATGAAAAAGACTTTAGAAAGCCGAATTGAAAAACTTGAGAAAGGATATTAAACTATGAACGAAGAATCACCAGTTAAAGAGGTTTGGGGAAATGTGAAGTATCTTTTTACTATTGTAGCTATGGGGCTTTGGTATGGATTATTGGGCGTTGTAGCTCTGGCTATGTTCCTGCAATTGATTCTTAAGATAGATATTACCGAACTTGATAGGTTTCTCTACCTTCTACTTCTTTCTTGGGGTGTAGGTACCGTAGGGATGCATCTTTATTTCAAAAACAAAGAAGAAAACTTGATACAGGAACAGCTTGGTAAATTAAGCCGTAAAGAGACGGTTTACAACGCTCATCCGAAACTGATAGAGCGCTACAAGAAGGAAGAAGAATTTAAAAAATTTATAGAGAAAAGACGAGAGTTAGGGACGGAATCACAAAACAACGAAGAGGAGTTTGAAGTCCAAGTACGACTACCACCAGAGACATATGAGCCACAGCCGAAAGAACCTAGAAAATTGGCTTTTATGATAAGTGCGGAACATACAGCGGAGGAAGCTTTGGAGGCATTCCATAAATTTCAACAGACTGGGAAACCCGTGATTTCATTAAAGAAAAATAATCAACCATCACAAAACGATGAAAAAAATTGAAACGGAAATTAAATACTTTGCGTATGTCAGAAAATCATCCGAAGGACAAGAGCGGCAAGCTCTTTCTATTCCTGCCCAGAAAGAGAAAATCAATAAGATGTTTCCTAGTCTTAACATTGAGTTTATTGAGGAAGAAAAGAGTGCATTCAAACCATATAATCGTCCTGGGTTAGAAAGTATGTTGCAACGTATGGAGAAAGGAGAACGAAACGGTCTTATCGCTTATCACCCTGACCGTCTTTCGAGAAATGAGATTGATGCAAGCGCTATTACATATCGAGTAAGAAAAGGTTTTATTTTTGATTTGAAATTTGCAACATATCACTTCGAAAATAACCCAGAAGGCATCTGGATGCTTCAAATGGCACTGTCGCAATCTCAGTACGAGAGCGCGAAGAAAGGGCGAGATGTTAAAAGAGGTCTTGAAATGAAAGCTAAAATGGGCTGGCGACCTTCGGGTGCGCCCATTGGATACCGTAATACACCTGGAAAAGAAAAAGGGTTCAAAACAATTGAAAATGACCCTGAACGCTTCCCGCTAGTTCGAAGAATGTGGGACTTGATGCTTACAGGAAATTATTCGGTGCCACAAATAATCAATATGACTAGAGAGTGGGGCTTGACCACGGTTCAGCATAGAAAAATTGGCGGGAAGTTTCTTAATCGCAGTTATGTATATAAGAATGTTTTTACAAATCCCTTTTACTTCGGATGGTTTGAATATAAAGATAAAGACACGGGTAAAATGATATGGCAGAAAGGCGAACACGAACCAATGATTACACGTGAAGAGTATGACCGTGTGCAAGAAGTTCTTGGACGTCGAAGCGCGGCACAACCGAAGCGACACCACGAAATGGCTTTTACGGGACGTTTAATGCGGTGTGCAAGTTGTGAAAGTAGTATTACTGCCGAGCCGAAAGTAAAGCGATGTAAGAACGGTAATATACATTCTTATGTGTATTATCATTGTACAAGAAAGAAGAATCCTGACTGTACGGAACGGTCTATTGAACTCAAAGAGTTGAACCGCCAGGTAATTGAGTTGCTCGATGGCATTACAATTTCGGAAAAATTCAAGGCGTGGGCTATAAAGAATCTCCACGAAGTCCGTGTAAATGAAGCAGATGCCCACGATGTAGTCTTGAAGAAAAAACACAAGGAGTTAGAAACTACCGATAATCAACTTGAGGGGCTTCTTCTTAAATTTACTTCTCCTCAAAATGCCAACAGTGATATCATTTCAACGAGTGAGTATCAGACCCTAAAAGAACAGCTCTTGAAGCGCAAAAATGCCCTTGAGAGCGAGCTAAATGATAAGGGTAAGGAAATTGAGCAGTGGATGGAGTTGAGTGAAAGAACATTTAATTTTGCCTGCTACGCGCGTGCGTGGTTTGAGAATGGCGACAATGCGACGAAGAGAAGCATCCTGGCGTGTCTCGGCTCGAACCTCGTATTAAAAGACCAAAAAATCAATGTACAACTACATCCTTTCTTCTTGAGCATCTTCGAGAATAAAAAATCGCTGACATCAACTGGTGTCCCCGCTCGAACCTCTGAAAACCCAGACACAGAAAGACAAAAAGGCACTTTCGTGCCTTCTCGTCATACTTGGCTCCGGGGGTAGGGATCGAACCTACGACCAATCGCTTAACAGGCGACCGCTCTACCGCTGAGCTACCCCGGAATTTTATTCCCAAAGATAGCTCAGCGGAACCGCTGGTCACAAGTATTTTTCTGCTGAAAAATCTCGCGACCCCGACTCGGCACCTTCGTGCCTGCGCCTTTGAAATACTATACGTATTTCAACTACCCCGGAATTTATTTAATTCTCAAAAGAACTTTTATCATAGTAGCAGAAATTGAGTAAAAAACAAATTATACTTACACTAATACGTATTGTAATACGTACATAAAGAGAGTCGGTTGACAGATATGCGATAAGTGATACACTTGATTTATCACTATGGAGGAGACCCTTGTGTAGATTCGTCTACATCGGGGGCTTTTTCTTTCTATGTACTATCCGAGAATTTATGATAAAATAACTATCAGTTTTTTTATGATGGAATTTACACCAGAAAAATTTAATGAATTAAAAAATGATGCCGAAGAATTCTATAATAAAATAGGGTCGGTTTATTGTCCATATTTCAAGGAAAAAATTAATTTTAATGTAAAGGGCTGGGACCATTTAATTTTTAAAACTTGGAATAGAACTCGTCCAATTGCTGACCAATATAGTCGTTTAAGACACATAAAGCTTGCCTCTGAAGTTATCAAGGAGTCAAAAACTTTGCAAGGTCATTGGAGCACTCAAAAATTTGAACGTACCAAGAAAAAAGAAAATGGTTGGGAGCAAACATTAAAAATGACAAATTATTATGAATTTATTGCTGTTATGGAATCTCATGGATCTAAAGTTCGAGTAAAAGTTATAGTGAAGCAAATAGACGGAGGAGAAAAATTTTTCTTGAGCATAATTCCCTTTTGGGGGCGTAATAAAAAAGGAGACAGGGTAATGCACAGTGGAGACCCCGAAAATGATTAAGAACGACTAAAATCAAAAAATCCACCTTTCGGTGGATGCTTTGATGGCATTTGGCTGCAGTTTAATTTTAACCGCGAGAGAAGCGAACTCCTCACAAATGCCTACTATCAGTGTATTACAAAAATGGTAAAAAATCAAGGGGGTGTGGATAAATAGAGAAATATAACTTTTTGCAAAATAAGCAATAAATAACCAGCAAAGCGTACTTACACTAATACGTATTGTAATACGTACATAGGTTTTGATATAATTCCCAACATGTCTACACAAAAATTTATAAACAGGGGAGTGCGAAAGATTACCAAGGTCGGGCAGACTTCGCTTGCCGTAACTTTGCCGAAAGATATGCTTTACGCCCTCGGCTGGAAGGAGAAGCAGAAAGTGGTGGTGAAGCGCATCCGCGGTGGACTGGTGATAAAAGACTGGAAGAAGTAAACAATCCTTAATTGGGAACTATATACATTATTACCCTAGGGTTGGTTTATCCACAAACAAAGTATTGACAACATAATGTTGTTTATGTTAGAATACATTTAGTTTAGAAAGTCAAGTCAGTGCTGGGGACGAGAGTCGGACTCGCATATCTTTAGAGGGATACCTGTTTACAAAACAGACGCGTCTACCAATTCCGCCACCCCAGCACAGAGCTAACTTCCTAAGTAAAGAGCCCAGAGTTCTGTATATCGCTGGCCCCGTTAGGGTGGTGGTTCAATCCATAGCCCTCCGACGGACGATATACAGAGCCCTAGGCTCTTTTTATTTTTTATGTTTGCTCGTCCTCATTCGTATCTTCGCTTTTCAGATATTTATCAGCAAAATCGTGCGCTGATTTTAATACAGTGAACCAATCTTTATTTAACTCTTCTTCTCTCCCTGTACGCATAAATATATCTTCGGGAATAATAACGAACATTTTACCTCTTACAATAGAATGTTCATGAAAACCCCGTGGTGCATCTTTCTTCAGACCAAGAGTTTTATTTGGTTTTAAAACCTCTTTAATTTTACTTTCTGAACGAGGTTTAACATTACGAGTTCTAACAGAGCCTTTCTCTTTCAAACCTGCCAATTCACAAAGGCGGAAAAAAACCGGCTTTACTCCTTTAAGTACTCGTCTTGATAAATCAGGGTAATGGGCCAAAAATGCGTTATCAAGGGCTTCCGAAGAAAGATTTTGCGGTTCGTCAATGGTTTCAAATAAACCGCTATAAGAAGCACGAATAATTTCATCAAATGCTTTTTTCCGTGCGTCGCCCGCCAAACGCAGTTTTGACATGAGTTCATTATTTGGATTTCCTTGCTCATCTAAAATTCCTAAAAACTTTAAAAGGCTAATAGCCAGCAAAGCATCTATCTTACTGAAACCATTTGACATAAAAAGAATCGGGGAAACCTCCGAGTAATTTTTTCGGGACATAATGTCAATCGTTTCGTTTAATTTTTTGACCCCTATGTAAGGAGGTGTTCTTTTGCTTGTTTCTAACATAGATATAATCTACCATAAGACATTTTTTAATGCAAATACTATAAGTCCATACTCTGTGGATAACGATACCCCGGGTCAACTACCTAAAATGGACTTTAAACAAAATGGACTAGGTTTGGAGTTATCCACAGGTTTTAATTTTTAGCACTTGACGACCCTATCTTTATAGTATAAGCTATATATATGGAAACAAATTTTAAAAACATTATAGAGTTCACAGCATATTTTAACAATGAGGAGGTTTGCAGGAAGCATTTTGAACAAGTCCGTTTCGCAAAGGGCGATTTCTGCCCTCATTGCAAGCACGATAAGATAATGCGCTTTGCTGACGGCAAAAGATACCGATGTCATAAATGCCGACAAGATTTTACCATTAAGACTGGGACGCTTTTCGGGGAAAGCAAAATTTCTTTACAGAAATGGTTTATCGCTATCTACCTTTTAACAACTTCTAAAAAAGGTATTTCTTCCGTCTACCTTGCCGAGCAAGTTGGAGTAACCCAAAAGACTGCTTGGTACATGGATATGCGAATTAGAGAGGCAATGAAACAAGGCAAAGGGAAAATGCTTGGTGTTGTAGAGGTGGACGAAACTTATCTTGGCGGTTATAGTCCTCGTAGGTTTGGTTTTAGGAAAAAGTCTGCCATTATGGGAATGACAAAAAGAAGCGGAAACATCCGAGCATTTCAAATACCAAACCGAGAGACACATGTTGTCTTAAATGCTTTGACAAAGAATGTCAGCAAAGATTCACATATTATTACCGACGATGCCGGAGTTTATCGTAAAGTTGTTAAAATCGGCTACAATAAGCACGATTCTGTCCGCCACAGCCGAAAGCAGTATGTGAAAGGCAACATACATACCAACTCAATAGAAAGCTTTTGGGCGCTGTTTAAGAGAAACTATCACGGCACTTATCATTCAATGAGCAAAAAGCATTTACAGCGATACATAGACGAGATAGCTTTCCGCTTTAATAACAGAGCAGATAATTTAGCCGAGAAGTTTGACTTGGCTACACTAAAAATTTCAAAACATGGTAAAATGTCTTATAAGACATTAACCGCATGAAAAAGAAAGGAAGACCAAGTAAAAAGCATGAGCCAATAAACGCCTCGTTTGACGAGGTGCTTGGTGCTATTGCTGGGTCTAAGTATAGAGATGAAAAAAAAATTACAAAAAATAAAAACAAAGGAAAAAAAATATACAATACCCCTTAACATTGACGAGAGAATTGAAGTATGCTTTAATATAAAGAAAGGCGTAGTTACGCATTATTCGGTAGCATTACTCTTAAAGTTAAACGGAAGATGGCAGGATGTTAAAAGATGTGATAATTCTCATGTTGGTGTTGCACCCCATTGCCATTTATATAGTTATACCGAGCAAGGTAGAAAAGAGGCAAAAATCTATCTGCAAGGTAAGCCAGCCGACTTATTAACAGCACTTATCTTAGATTTTAAGCAACACCATGGTAGTATTATAAGTAACTACAAATTAAGTTATGAAAAAAGTAGAAGATAAAAGAATAACAGAAAAAACTTTGGCATTCACAATAAAGTTTAATAATTTTATTGTTCACAATCCCGATATTGCAAAAAAAATTCCTAATAATGCTTGTATCATATTTAGAGACAATTCTGATAAAAAATATAATATTGTAAGTGGAACTCTTGCCTCACAAGCAGTTGCTAATGGAGAAACGTGCATTAGCGCAACCCCAACTCCAAAGTTCAATTCTTGGAGAATTGAGCGACTAATTCATGCCTAATTAAAGGTTAAGAAAAAATAATAACTATGGAAAAAGAGGAAATGTGTAAGTGTGAGCATACCAGAAGTATGCATAACGGAATTAAGACTTTTGAAGATGGTCAAGTTCCTCCTCCTTTTGAGAGAGACGGAGCTTGTAGGGCAAGTAATAGTGAAATTACTTGCCCATGCAAGAAATACGAACTAGTTAAGTAAAAATGCAAAAACAAACAATTAACATTGCGCCTCACACACCAATACACCTATCTCTTAAAAAGGGAGATTACCTTGCGATACAAACCTTTACACCCGTATCTGGGCTTTTGATTGATGTTAAAAACATAACTAAAGATGAAGTTACTTTGCAATTTTTAAATAGTAAACCTAATCCCGAAATTTCTGATATAGCGTTGAGAATCGTAAAAGGCGACTATAAATTATAAAAAATGAGACCGAACCATCCTGCAAAATGTATTATTGAAAGAGGAGATAAAAAGCTTTTTCTCTGTCAAAAACATGCAGATAGAGAACTGCAAATTGAAGGCACTAAATATGTAGATACGCTTCCTGCCGATAACACAATAGGATGCAAAGAATGCCTTGCTGATTCTTTAAGCAACTAATTTAGTTAGGGTAATAATGTATATAGTTCCCCCTTAATTCATCTATGTTTTTTATTTTTGAAATGTTATAATAGATTCATGAGTAAAGATAATCTTATAGCGAGAGCGTTTTTGGATGCTTTGGGTGTAGCAGGCTATGCTGTCGCTTTTGCTTGGATTGTAAATCATATTGAACAATGGTTCGGACCGCAAGAGCCGAGCTGGCTCGGTTTTGCCATGTTTATCATGATATTCATCATTTCTGCCTGCATTACGGCGTCTTTAGTTCTCTTGAAGCCCATCCTTCTTTACCTCGAAGGGCACAAGAAAGATGCGGTGCAATTGTTCGTTTACACGCTTCTGTTTCTAATAATTTTGGCATTGGTAATAGGGGTTTTTATAATTAAAATAGGTACGTAATAGGTTACGTAATTAATTACAAATGAAGAAAATAATATTTTTAATAATAGCGGGCGTAATTTTTACTATTGCTATGAGCGGAAAAGAAGAAAACATGGTTAGCATTGAGCCTATTTCCCACGCCAGCATGGTTCTCAAATGGGGCGGGGCTATAATATACACTGATCCCGTCGGTGGCGCGGGCGCATTTGCGGGCCAGCCGGAGCCGGATTTGATTTTACTTACAGACATTCATGGTGACCACTTAGACATAGAGACACTGGAAGCTCTGGCAAAGGAAAAGACAGTTATCATATCTCCTATGGCTGTGGCCGAACAGTTGCCGAGCAGTGTTGCCGGAACTTTGTTGGTTATGAAAAATGGCGAAAGAACCAATAAAAAAACCAGCCAAAAAATAAATTTAAGCGGTTTTTCCATAGAGGCTGTCCCGATGTATAATTTGCCGGGGCCATCTCTCAAATTTCACACTAAAGGCCGAGGCAACGGCTACGTGATTGAAAAAGACGGTATGCGAGTTTATATCTCCGGAGACACTGCTGGAATTCCGGAAATGCGGGCATTGCAAGATATTGATATAGCTTTTATTGCAATGAATTTGCCTTACACCATGGATGTAGAGGAAGCAGCCGAGGCAGTATTGGATTTCAAGCCCCAAAAAGTATATCCCTACCACTACAGGACACCAGAGGGCTACAGTGACGTCGCTAAGTTTAAAGAAATAGTAAACAATAAAAATCCCGCGATAGAGGTCGTACAACTTAATTGGTATTCTAATAATAAATAAAATATGGCAAAAAGAAGCACGACACTAAGCCCTAAAAAGAGGTCTCGCCGTTCCCACAAGACTCAAAAAAGACTTGCAGTCAAGCGAGCAATGCTAGCCCGGAAGTAGAGCTTTTATCAAAGTCTCACTACCGGGCTAGCGAAGAAAGCTAAGAAGTAAATTATTTTTATGGAAAAGAAAATTGGGCATCCTCGTGTAAGTCCGAGATTTGAATGGTTATTCGTTCTCTTTACCTTTATGCAGACAGCTGGGGTCTTTGTGGATGGGTGGGCGCATGGACATATAAACCAACTTGATACTTTTTTTACCCCATGGCACGCTTTGTTTTATGGGGGTTTTATTTTTTCTTCAGGATTGCTTTTTATTGAACTATTAAAGAATCATAGGAACGGGTATCCATGGAGGCGGGCGCTCCCTCGCGAATATTTTTTTGCTCTAGGGGGTGTGGTGATTTTTGGTCTTGGTGGAATGGGGGATTTAATCTGGCATACGCTTTTTGGCATAGAGGCTGGAGTGGACGCGCTCTTAAGCCCCACCCATATGGCGCTTGCTTTCGGTGGCGCCGTGATGGCGAGCGCTCCACTGCATGCTATCTGGTATCGCGATACAAATGTGCATCGAATTCTTAAACTTCCGGTCATAATATCCTTCGCTCTTTTTTTCATGGTTTTCACATTTATGATGCAGTTTTTTCATCCGTTCTATCTTCCACTTTGGATGTCGAATTTGCCGGATGTAAATATTTTAAGCGAATTACAACAGACATTTCATCGTGAACTCGGTATTGCTAATTCCATAATATACACAGGTATGTTCATGGGGCTTCTGCTCTCTACTATTCGGTCTTGGAAATTTCCATTTGGAAGTTTTAGCATTATACTCGGACTAAATGCATTAGCCATAGTGCTTATGGTCGGGGACTTTTATCAGTTTATAACAACCGGCTTTGTTGCAGGATTCTTAGTTGATATTATCTACTACAAACTATTTCACAATATTCTAAAGCCTCACGTAATTCGTGTTTTTGGTTTCCTTGTTCCTGCCGCTATCTTTAGCTCATATGTTGTTACAGTTCTCATAACGAATGGCACATGGTGGAGTATTCACCTTGTGGCAGGCTACATTGTGATTGCTGGTATTGCGGGGGTGATGATGACTTATCTAGTCGTTCCACCGGGCGACCAACGCATCCAGTAATTCAATAAATAAGATTTAGTGGATATTAAAAAAATGCTAGAATACATACATGGCTCACCCCATTGAATGGTTACGTCTGTTTGTCGTAGAGTATCCGTCATTTCAGTATATAAGTATATTTTTAGCGGCATTATTTGGGGGCGAGCTGGCTCTTTTCGGTCTTGGTTTTCTTGCCGCTCAAGGAGTCTTTCCCGTTTTACCTGTAATAATTTTGAGCTTTACCGGAGGTTTTACCCCGAACATTTTGTGGTTTCTTTTGGGCCAAACCGCTACCGCGGGGAAAATAGCTTCACATAAGTACACGAATTCTACTACTGCAATTATTGTGGAGGCTATTACCCGAGTAAGCGGGGGAAGTCATTTGGTGGGAATAATTATTGCTAAATTTCTTGTCGGTACTCCTGTCATCTTGATGATGTATGTCAATAAGACAGCCATGACCTTTAAGAAATTTATTTATTATGAAACAGTTGCAATTTTACTTTCACTTGCGATTATTCTACCCATAGGTTTTATCTCCGGACTCGGCTTTAGTTATCTGGCGCAGAATCTGGAGAATTTATATGTTGCCCTTGGCTTTGTTCTTTTGGTGGTTACTGTTGTTATAGTAGCTCAAATATGGTTTGAGAAGATATTTACCCGCACCCCCAAATTATGATACAATTAAATTATGCAAATTAATTTACAGAGTAAAAACATGGAGCTAACTCCTGCTATTAAAGACTATGTCTTAAGCAAAGAAACTAACTTAGGCAGAATGTTTTCAAAAATTGAAATGACGGGAGCCGAAGTCAATGTTTCTTTTGAAGTTGCCAAAAATACAAATCATCACAAATCCGGCAGCGTTTTCCACGCAGACTGTTTAGTCAATATAAAAGGAGAAGAATTTTACGGGAGCGCTGATGAGGAAGACCTATACCAAGCCATAGATAAAGTGAAAGAAAATCTTTTCAGGGAAATTAGTAAAAATAAAGATCGCCGGCAGACACTTTTCAAACGTGGCGCCATGAGCGTCAAGAAAATGCTCAAAGGCCTCTCCAAAAGAAATCCATTTACTTCGAAATACTAATATACGCCGTGGCGTAGATTAAATTCTTCGAAAGCCACTTCTTTTTTCCCCTCGGGTAAGATTTTTTTTATTACAAATTTTCCGTTTTGAAGTTCTGCGTCAGTGATTATTATTCTTTTGTCGTTTTGGAAGAAAAAAGTTCTCGGCCAGTGGGCATAGGCTCGGAATTTATTGTAATTTTTTACAGCGTCATCGTTTAAGTCTATTAATCCGTCTTCTTTTTTGATTTTTTTGCAAACGGAAGCAAGGCTTCCGTTTTGTGGAATTGGTTTTATTTTTCCTTCAATAAATTCCGGCAAAATTTTTACCAAAAGTTCACCGCCAAGTTTTATTAAGCGTTTACGCAACTCCGGAGCTTTTTCGTCAGCTTTTATATTTATTTTTTCTTGTGCAATAATATCACCGGCATCCATTTTATATTCCATTTTCTGTATGGTAACGCCAGTTTCCGTATCGCCGTTTAAAATAACAGACTCGACAGGGGAAGCTCCTCTGTATTTAGGCAGAAGCGAGTAGTGAATATTCAGAGAACCTAATTTCGGCATATTTAATATATTTTCAGGAATTATTTTGCCGTAAGCAACAACTATAAATAAATCAAAAGTATTTTTAAACTCTTCCGTATTTAACTTTTCTGGCTGAATGTATGGAATTTTATTCTCTTCTGCCCAAATTTTCACAGCAGGGGGGGTTAGTAGCATTTTGCGTCCTGCTCTGGCATCAGGTGAAGTCACAATAAGCGACGGGATAAATTCATTTTGCTTTAAAATCTCTAGTGTTTCACTAGCCACGTCCGGTGTGCCAAAGAATATAAAATTAGGTTTTGAATTCATAATTTCTAGGGTTTAGGTTCTTCTGCTTTTATGTCTTTGGCGTGGTCGATGAAGAGTATTCCATCTAAGTGGTCTGTTTCATGCTGGAAAATTTGCGCCAAAAGGCCGGAGGCGCCACGAGTAAACTTCTTACCGTTTTCATCGTAAGCGGTGATGAGGGCCTTTTTAGACCTAAAAGTTTTACCATATAGTGGGCGGACAGACAGGCAGCCCTCTGGCATCCATTCTTTTTCTCGGGACAGCTTGGAAATTTTTGGGTTAATCAATACAAGGTCTTTTAGCTTCTCTTTTTTTTCTAATGCATTTTTACCAAAATCTTCCAAAAATATTTTACCAGAAACAACAAATATTCTTAATGAATATCCTATCTGTGGTGCGGCTATTGCTACGCCGTCACTCTGGCTCTTTAGAGCCACGGACATTTCTTTCAACACCTTTTTTATTTTAGTTGTTTTAATCTCACGAATGTGCACTTCGTGAGCAATTTGGCGCAAAACTTTTTCTTTTTGTTGCAGAATTTTTTTCATCCTGACATTTAACTTACTTTAGCTCTTTTAAGTATTCCAGAAGCTTACTTAATTTCACTGTATTTTGAGACCTGTTTCCCATGTCTCGCACTATTACCGAATTATCAAGCGCTTCTTTAACTCCGAAAATTATAGAGTAGGGGATAGCCAGTCTTTCGGCAATGGCTAGCTGGCTGCCGAGGCTGTCTTTGGAAAGTGACTGGGCGATAGGAATGTGCGCCTTACGCAATATTTCTATGATATTCAAGCTTTTTAACTTTGCCTCTGCACCTAGCTGGATGAAGTAAATTTTTGGTTTTTTTAAGATGCGGGGGGAAAGTTTTTTGTACCAAGGTGAGGCGATTATTCTGTCAACTCCGATAGATATTCCTATTGCCGGCACATCTTTCTTGCCTCCTATTTGTCGAGCCAGATAGTCATAACGTCCGCCTCCGGCAAGCGTGAGTGGACTGCCGTCTTCTCCCCCGCTCTCTTCTATAATCTCAAACACAGTTCTAGTGTAGTAGGAAAGCCCGCGGACTAAATTTTTATTTATATTGTAAGCTACTTTCATTTCTTCCAGATATTCTAAAACCTCTTTAAAATGTTTTTTACAAGATGAACATAAAAAAGAAACTGAATCAGGGGCGCCCCCGTTTATTTCTTTTGTTTTTTCTTCTTTGGAGTCTAAAATCCTAAGTGGATTTGTTTTTAAGCGTTCGCGGTCAATAGCCGGCAAGCTGGAGAGGTGTTTTCTGTAATAACTGGTAAGTTCTTTTAGGTATTCTCCTCGGCATTCTTTGTCGCCAATAGAATTGATATCTATGGAAAGGTTTGTGGCTCCCGCTTCCTCCAATATGCTCATACAGGCCTTAATCACAAGCGCATCCATAATACTTTTTTCACTTCCCAAAGAGTCTAAATCAAATTGCCAAAATTGTCTGTATCGCCCGCGTTGTGGTTTGTCATGCCTGAACGTAGGACCATATTGGTAAAACATTACCGGCTGGGGCATAGTCTGCATACCATGTTCAATATAAGCTCGCACCAATGGAGCAGTATGCTCCGGCCGAAGCGCCAAATGGTCGCCACCTTTGGTTTTAAGCGTGTACATTTCTTTGTCTACAATATCAGTACCCTCGCCAATACTTGAGGTAAAAATGTTTTCATGTTCCAGAATCGGAGTGTCAATCGGCTTGAAACCATAGTACACTGCCACCTCTTGCGCTTTTTCGAAAAATCCTTGGAAGTTATAATATTCTTCGTTCATCAAGTCCCTCATTCCTTTGGGGGAGGAGATCTCTTGGTTTTTATTTTTCGCATTTTTACTTATACTTTTTTTCATTTTTTTACTCCTTATATTCATAATATCCTGGCCATATATCTATTTTACTTATTGGTAGCAGGCGCAAAAACGCTTTCCCTTCTAAAAGTTTTCTAGATACTGCTCCCCAGTATCTAGAATCAGAGCTGGCAGTTCTATTGTCACCCATCACAAAATATTCGTCAGCTTTTAACTCATAGTGGGTATTATCATTGCCGGTGTTTTTTACATAAGGCTCCACAAGCTTGAAGCCTTCTTTTTTATTTTCACTCGTTATAGTAACTACACTGCCTTTTATATCTATAGTTTCAAAAGGAAGTCCTATTATTCTCTTGATGAAAAATTTTGTCGTATCATTCGGGTACCGAAAAACAACTACGTCATCTCTTTTTGGTTCTGTTAACCTGTAAGATATTTTATCGATGATTAAATAATTTCCATTGGAAAAAGTAGGGTACATAGAAGAACCTGAAACAACAAACGGTGAAGCGACCAGAATCCTTACAGGAATAACTATCACTAAGGTTATTGCCGCAAAGCGGACAAATTCGCGCCAGTCGAACTTTTCTTTTTCCATAATGCTACTATAGCATATAAAATTGTTGACAGGATGTGATTTTATACTTTATAATATATTTATGAAACTTGTAGTCGGCTTGGGGAATCCGGGAGGTGAATATGAAAATACCAGACATAATACTGGGCGTATTATGCTGGGCTTGGTTGAAAAAAAGTTGGGTGAAACAAAAATCAAATTTCTTGTTCCAGACAATTTTATGAACAATTCGGGGAAAGCAGTAGCTCCTTTGGTTAAATCAAAAAAAGATTTAGAAAATCTTATTGTTATTTACGACGATATTGACTTGTCCTTGGGCAAGATGAAGATTTCTTTTAATAAGTCTTCCGGCGGACACAACGGCCTTCAGTCTGTTATTAAGTCTCTAAAGACTCAAGAGTTTGTGCGCATCAGGATAGGCATATCGCCCGCAACTCCGAAAGGCGCAGTGAAAAAACCGAAAGGAGGTAAAGCCGTTATTAATTTTATACTTGGCGAATTCAAAAAAAGTGAATTGGAAACGCTTAAAAAACTTTCAAAAAAAGTTTCCGAAGCCGTGGAAATGATTTTTACCGAAGGTAAAGATAAGGCAATGAGTATTTATAATTAGTGTGGGTAAGTATTTTTCAGGTCTTCTCGGGCTTCTTCTCTGTCGTGGTCACGAATTTGTTCTTCTCTTTTATCTAGAGGAACACCTTTTGCTATTTTTTCCCTGATACTTATTCTTACTTCTCCATCAGTTCTATAATCCAAGGGAATCTGAGCCGTATCACCTTTCTCAACTTGACTTTGTTCTTTCATATCTTTATTTTTAAGTTATTAGTAAAAATTTAAATCTCCTTCACCCCTTCTATTATAATGCTCTTTTCGCCTTTGCGCAAAGAGACTTTGCCAGAGATAGCGATGCATTTCTCAGGGACTAGTATATCAACTGATTCTTTGAAAATTGATGGGAAGCATACAGCTTCTATGGAGTCGGAGAGGTCGGCGATATGCAGGAATACCATACGTTCATTATTTTTGGTTACCACCTGCCTAGCATTTTCTATAATTCCGGCAATGGTTATCGGCGTATTGTTGCCAAACTTATTGTCTTTGTTCTCTTTTATTTTTTTAATATTTACATCTCTGCCTTCCAGTTTCAGACGAATGCGGTCCAGCGGGTGACCGGAAATGTATAACCCCAATAATTCTTTTTCCCATAACAACTTATCTTTTTGATTTGCATTTGGAGCAGGCTTTAATTTGAAATAGGGGGCTGTTTGTGAGAGTACGCCAAAAAGAGAAACTTGGTTTTGATTTTGTTTTTTAGTTTCATTGTGATACTCAAGCATTCCCTCTAGATTTACTAAGAATATTCCACGGTCACCCCATTCGTCCATGGCGCCTGACTTGATAAGGGCTTCCATGGATTTTTTATTTAAATTTTTGTGTTTAATTCTATCCAAGAAGTCAGTGATGGACTTAAATTTACCGTTTAATTTTCTTTCGGTGATGATTGCATCCGCAATATCCGTGCCAAGGTTTTTAATTGTATAGAGTCCAAATCTTATTTTTTTACTTTTATTTTTTTCACTTATCAGTATGTTTTTTTCGGTATCTTTTTCTTCTGGCAAACAAGTAAATCCCCCATAGCTTTCATTGATATTAGGCGGGAGCACCGGAATATCCATGTTTTTACACTCTTTAATAATTTCTGCTATTTTGTCTATGTCGCCGGATTCAGCTGTGAGGATGGCCGCCATATATTCGATAGGGTAGTTTGCTTTCATGTAGGCTGTCTGGTAGGCGACTTTGCCATAAGAGGCTGCATGCGCTTTATTAAATCCGTAAGCTTGAAAAGGTTCAAAAAGTTTCCAAAGTTTATCGGCGAATTCTTGAGTTTGTCCATTGGTTACGATGCCTTTGGTAAATTTTTCGTATTGGGCGGCCATTTCCTTGGGTATTTTTTTGCCGACAGCATAGCGGAATTTGTCTGCTTCTTCCCAGCTATATCCGGCAAGCTCGATGGCGCAGAATAAAAGGTCGTCTTGATAAACAATTAATCCATAAGACTCTCCCAAAAATTTTTTCATCCGAGGATCGAGGTATTTTACTAATCGTGGGTTATGTTTGCGCTTTATATATTCAGGAATAGACTCCATCGGTCCGGGGCGATAAAGGGCGACCATAGCATTGATGTCATGAATGGAAGTCGGCTTTAATTCTTTTAAATATCTAGTCATGCCGTCGCCATTTAGCTGGAAAAGTCCTTCAGTCTGACCTTTGGCTAAAAGTTCAAAAGTTTTTTTATCATCAAGTGGAATGCGTTCGATGTCTATATCTATGTTGTAGAATTTTTTAACTAAACTTATAGCATCTGCTAAAATTGCTAAATTTCTAATACCCAAGAAATCAAATTTTAAAAGACCTGCATCCTCAACGCTGTACATATCGTATTGAGTTATTATTTTACCTTCACTCTTATCTCCACCCTTTGGGTCATACTGGAGTGGTACGTATTCGTTAAGGGGCAAAGGGGAGATGACAACTCCGGCAGCATGTACGGAAATGTGCCTGACACATCCTTCTAATTTTTTAGCGAGGTCTATGATTTCACGGGTATCTTTTTCATTTTTATAAGCATCTCGAAGCTCCGGAACTATTTCCATGGCGTGGTCTATGGTCATGGGCATGCCTTGAGAGCCCATGGGAATCATTTTAGAAATCCTGTCGCCAATTTCATACGGATAAGCCAATGCGCGGGCCACATCTCGCACTGCTCCTCGCGCCATCATTGTGCCGAAGGTTCCTATTTGCGCTACCTTGTCTTCACCGTATTTCCTCTTTGCATATTCAATCATTTCGTCTCGTCTATTGTCAGCGAAGTCCATATCTATGTCCGGCGCCGAAGGACGAGTCGGATTTAAAAATCTCTCAAAGGGTAGCTTGTATTGAATAGGGTCTACGTTGGTAATGCCCAGAAGGTAAGTAACCATCGAGCCAGCCACTGAACCTCGAATAGTGGTCAAGATGCCGTTTTCTTTTGCATACTTTAGAAGGTCTCCAACAACCAAGAAATACGGAGCATAGCCTTTATCTTTAATTATTTTTAATTCATAGGCTATACGTTCTTCAATCTCGGGTGTTTTTTTAATGTCGAGAATTTTTAATCCCACATAAGCTTGCTCTCTTAGCTTTTCATCGTAAGTTTCTCCTTTTTCAATTTTAAAATCAGGGAAAACCCAAGACCCAAGCTCTAGCTCCAAGTTGCAACTAGCGGCAACTTCGAGAGTATTGGTTACGGCTTCTGGAATATCTTTAAACATCTCTTGTGCTTTTTCTCCACTTACAAAAGAATAGTCACCGTCGCCAAAAGAAAATTTATTTTCATCTTTAATGTCGGAATTTGTTTGAATTGAAAGTAGTGTATCATGCGCTTTGCGCTCATCTCCTGTAGGGTAGTGAGAGTCCACTGTAGCCACGAGAGGAATGTTTAGTTTTTTACTCAACTTGATGAGGCATTCTCGGATTTCTGGGCCACCCTGCACATTGCCATAATTTTGTATTTCTAAAAAATAATTTTCCTTGCCGAAAATTTCTTGGTATTCTCTTATCAACTCCTCGGCCTTTTCCGTGTTGCCACCTAGCATGCTCTGGGCTAGTTCTCCACCGAGGCACCCAGAGAGGGCGATAAGTCCGCCAGAATATTTTCGCAAGATTTCTTTGTCCATGCGGGGTTTGTAATAAAACCCTTCGAGGTTCGAAAGTGTCACCAGTTTTATTAAATTTTTATAACCCTCCAGATTTTTTACAAGCAAGGTTAGGTGGTAGTATCTTTTTCCAGCTCCGATTTCTGCGCTCCGGTCAGTGCGTTTGCCGGCTGTCATATAGGCTTCCACGCCTATGATTGGTTTGATGCCTTCTTTTTTAGCCAGTTTGTAAAATTCAATGGCGCCGTACATATTGCCGTGGTCGGTGATGGCGAGCGCCGGCATTTTGAACTTTTTTGCCAATGTCACTAAATCCTCAATCTTTGAAAGCCCGTCCAGTAGGGAATAGTGCGAGTGGGTGTGGAGATGTATAAAGTCGGACATATTGCACATAATAACATATTTTGTTTTGTTGTTTTAATTACTTTTTGATACAATATAGGCATGAAGAAAATCAAAGTTGGCATTAATGGTTTTGGGAGAATTGGCAGAGCTTTTCTCAAAGTTGCTTGGGAGAGACCGGAGATTGAAATAGTGGCAGTGAATGATTTAGGCAGTGTGGAGAATATGGCGTATCTTCTGAAATACGATACGGTTTACAAAAAATGGGAACATGACATCAAAGTTGAAGGGCAAGACGTAATTATTGATGGAAAGAAAATAAAAGTGTTGGCAGAAAAAGATCCAAGTAAACTGCCCTGGAAAGATTTGGGAGTCGATGTAGTCGTAGAGTCTACCGGTCTTTTTACCAGCTACGAAAAAGCAAAAGTGCACTTGGATGCCGGCGCTAAAAAAGTTGTAATAACTGCACCCGCCAAAGGTAGCGACGGAAGTGTAGTTGGAGAGACAATTCTCCTTGGAGTAAATGAAGAAAAATTCGGCACTTGCGACATTACTTCCAATGCATCTTGTACCACCAACGCCGCTTCGCCACTCATCGCTATCTTAGATGAAACTTTGGGAATAGAAAAAGCGATACTTAATACTGTGCATGGCTATACTGCCAGTCAAGCATTGGTGGACGGTCCAAGCAAGAAAGATTTACGAGAAGGCAGGGCTGCGGCGCAAAATATAGTGCCGAGCTCTACTGGCGCAGCCATTGCTGTGACTAAAGCTTTTACAAAACTCTCCGGACTTTTTGACGGGATTTCCATCAGAGTGCCTGTTCCCGCCGGCTCTATCGTGGACATTACTTTTATTTCCAAGAAAAATACTACTGCCGAAGAAGTAAATAGTATTCTTAAAAAAGCTTCACAAGAAAAAAGATGGGAAAATCTTTTTTCTGCAACTGAAGAAGAGCTTGTCTCAAGCGATATTCTTGGTAGCCATTATGGCTCTATCGCAGATTTGAAGATGACTCGTGTCGTTGATGGTAATTTAGTAAAAGTCATGGGCTGGTATGACAACGAAATGGGGTACACTTATACTCTCGTAGACCACGTAATAAAGACAGGTAATACAATAAAGTAACATGAAAATCTATATTGCTTCGGACCATGTCGGCTATGAATTAAAAGAAAAACTCAAAACATATTTGAGTGGTCTTGGGCTCAGTTACGAAGTCATAGATAAGGGTGCATTTAATTACGATGCAAATGATGATTATCCAGATTTTGTAAAACCTTTAGCGCAAGCTGTGGCCGAAGACAAGGAAAGTCGTGGGATTATTGTGGCAGGTTCAGGACAAGGGGAAGCAATGTGCGCCAACAGGACACTCGGCGTTCGCGCTGCGGTATTTTACGGAGAAGCTGTCGCCAAAGAAGCTATTGATATAAAAGGACAGCAGAGCATAGATCCATATGAAATTATAAAACTCACTCGGATACATAATGATGCGAATATACTTTCGCTCTCGATCAGATTTTTATCTGAAGACCAAATTAAATTCGCTATAGAACTTTTTTTGCGAACTGAATTTAAGGGCGAAGAAAGACATATAAGGAGAATAAATAAACTTGGATAATATGCCAGATAATCTTGTTAAATCCAAAGAATTAAAAGTGGCGCTAGAAGCTGCGCTAGAAGCCGGTAAAATTTTGGAGCGTCATCTAGAAACCGACATAATTAAAAGCATGAAGCACGATAAAAGTATTTCTGTTCTTGCTGATGGAGAGTCCGAAGAGATGATAAAAAAAATAATTTTTGAAGCTTTTCCCGAGCACTCAATATTAGGCGAAGAGACAGGGATGACAGGGCAGGAAAGTGATTATGTATGGCATGTGGATCCGCTGGATGGAACAAGAAATTTTGCGCATGGCGTTCCCTTTTTTTGTGTAGCCATAGCCTTGGAGTATAAGGGTGAACTCCGAGTTGGAGTAGTTTACAATCCGGCAACTCGGTCTCTTTTTTACGCCGAAAAAAACAAAGGGACGTATCTTAATGACAAAAGGATTTTTGTGTCAAAAGATGGAGAAGTGCACAGTATGATAACGGTGTCCCGAGGTAAAAAACCTTCGGATGAGAAACTTTTCAGAGAATTAATGCACGATTTGCCCATTCACAATTCAGTTTCTATCCGCGACTTTGGATGCGCAGCTCTTGATTTAGCCTATGTGGCGCAAGGAGCTCTAGAGGCTGATGTTCAGCTAGGGCTTAATTCTTACGACTTTGCCGCTGGTGCATTATTGGTACTTGAAGCAGGAGGAAAAGTTACTGCCCTAGATGGATCTCCATGGAAGTTTCCTGACAATCACTTTATCGCTTCCAATGGAATTTTTCATGATGTACTAGTTGCTGAAGTTAAAAAGCAGAAAGAAAAATTAAACCATGAATGAAATAATTCCGGCTATCTTGCCAAAAAATTACGAAGAGTTGAAAAATAAAATTGCACTAGTGCGTGGTGTGGCACTCGTAGTGCAAGTAGACATTTGCGATGGAATTTTTGTAAAGAGTGTGACTTGGCCTTTTCCCGACGACCAACATTTTAGCGCAATTTTAAATGAGGAAGAGGGTATGCCCTTTTGGGAAGATATTGATTTCGAGCTTGATTTGATGGTTTCTGACGCTGTGCAGAATTTTGATGTGTACACCAAGCTTGGACCCAAGAGAATAATTTTTCATCTTGAGGCCGTTGGTATTGTTGAAGAATTCCAGCATTTCTTAGAGGGAATAGATAATTATATTAGAGATAGTATTCAAATAGGCGTAGCCATAAGCCCTAACACAGTCACTACTAAAATTTTTCCTTTAATTAACTATATTGATTTTGTGCAAGTTATGGGTATAGACCATGAAGGGATGCAAGGTGAAGAATTTGATGAGAAATGTTTAGAACATATAAAAACTCTGAAAGAAAAGTTTCCAGATTTAATAATTTCTGTTGACGGGGGAGTGAATTTTGAAACGGCAGAGGAAATTCTGGATGCCGGCGCCGACCGCCTCGTAATCGGCTCGGCGATATTCAACACAGATGATATAATAGGGACAATAGAGAACTTTAGACAAATATAATTTTTTGTATAAAATGCTTAGTGCAAATTTAACTGACAGCAGAATAAAAGAGTTGGAAACAAAGGCGAATGATATTCGGCAGAGTATAATTTCCATGCTGGTGGAAGCGGGGAGTGGGCATACGGCCGGGCCACTCGGTATGGCAGATGTTTTCACTCTTTTTTATTTTCACATTTTAAAACATGATTCGAAAAATCCAGCTTGGGAAGAGCGCGATAGATTAGTGCTTTCAAATGGGCACATTTGTCCGGTGCTCTATGCTACCATGGCGCATGCAGGATATTTTCCACTAGAAGAATTGAAGACTTTGCGAAAGTTTGGCACTCGCTTGCAAGGGCATCCACATCGAGAATATTTGCCTTATGTGGAAACTTCTTCCGGCCCGCTCGGCCTCGGTCTCTCGCAGGCTACAGGTATGGCGCTTGCCGACAGAATAGATAAAAAAGACAAAGACAGATTTATTTATTGTTTTATGTCTGATGGTGAGCATGATGAGGGGAATACTTGGGAGGCAATGATGCTAGCTGGTAAAAACAAACTAAGAAATTTGATAGCAGTAGTTGATAGAAATAATATTCAAATAGATGGCTTCACAGAAAACGTAATGCCACTTGAGTCGTTAGCTGACAAGTGGCGGGCTTTTAATTGGCACGTGGTGGAAGTCTCTGGGCACGATTTTTTGGCTCTCAATCAAGCAGTGGAAGAAGCGCAAGCAATATATGAAAAACCAACGGTAATAATTGCTCATACGATACCAGGGAAAGGTGTGCATGAATTTGAACGAGACTACAAATGGCATGGCAAACCGCCAAATAAGGAAGAAGCAAAAATGGCTCTGCATGAATTACGAACTTTAAGTGGTAGAATTAAAAGTGAGCACCAGTAATTTTCTGAAATCAAACTTTTTTCGGTACGGATTTTTCAATGAAAAGTCAGTCTTAAAAAATATTGAAGTTTAGGGCTCGTAAGCCTCGAAACCCCTTCAAAAGTTTATTTCAGAAAATTATTAAAAATATGTTAAATCCAAAATTAAAATTAAATCCAAAAATTTTCAACGAAGATTGCGAGCAAGTGCCGATACGCAAAGGTTTCGGGCAGGGACTAGTTTTGTCGGGGGAAGCAGACGCAAATGTCGTGGCACTGTGCGCCGATCTCACGGAGTCTACTCAGATGAATTTATTTGCTGAAAAATTTCCGGAGCGTTTTATAGAAGTGGGTGTAGCGGAACAGAATTTAGTCACCATTGCTTCCGGAATGGCGGCGATGGGCAAAATTCCGTTTTGTTCCTCTTACGCCATGTTTTCTCCGGGGCGAAATTGGGAGCAAATCAGGACGACTATTGCTTACAATGACAGGCCAGTAAAGATTGTCGGAAGTCATGCGGGAATTTCGGTGGGACCCGACGGTGGCACGCATCAAGCGCTTGAGGATATTGCTTTAATGCGAGTGATGCCGAATATGGAGGTTCTTTCTCCTTGTGATGCCGTAGAAGCCAAAAAGGCGACACTTGCGCTTGCCCAGGGAGGTCAGACCGACAAGCCCGCATATTTGCGTTTAGCTCGTGAAAAAACACCTATAGTCACCACGGAAGAAACTCCTTTTAACATCGGCAAAGCTGAAATATATTGGATGCCGGATGTGGGACTTGCGCAAGTAGGCATAATTGCTACTGGGAGTTTGGTGCATCGTGCATTATTTGCTGCTAAAGAATTAGAAATAGAAGGCATAAAAACAAAAGTTCTAAATCTTGCAAGCATAAAGCCAATAGATATAAATGCAATTGTTGCTTTGGCGAAAGAATGCAAAGCAATTGTAACTGTGGAAGAGCATCAAGTAGCTGGGGGGATGGGTTCTGCTGTGGCAGAAGTGTTAGCTCAAAATTATCCTGTGCCGATAGAATTCATCGGCGTGCAAAATAAATTCGGTCAGTCAGGCACACCGGACGAGCTCGTCGAACATTACGGCATGGGCAAGGAGGCGATCAAAGAAGCAGTGAAAAAAGTGCTAAAGAGGAAGGTATAGAAAAACTTTTTTCTTGGCGTATCTTTTATAAAGCAATCTGTCTACGCAAGCTTGCGTAGCGAACTGCTCGTCAATCAAGAAAATAATAGTCGGAATACCTCCTTTATTTTCTAATTTCCTGCGCAAGGCTTTCTAAAAGATACGCCTGCGACAAGTTTTTTTGTTTATATTTTCTTAGATTTATAGTCTGCAGGAGCGTTTTTGAGATATTCTTCGAGTTTTTCGCGAGTGAGCAGGCCCCTTTGGGCGCCGATTTCTTGGACGACGGACATAGAGTTTATACCCCCCCACTGTAGTGCTTCAGATAAACTTTTGCCTAGAGCAAGTGCTACCGTAGTGGTGGAAGAAAATGCATCTCCGGCACCAGTTCGTTCATATGGAGGTTTGGGGTCGGGATATGGTTTGATGAACAATATATCAGAGCCATCATAGGCATATGCTCCTTTCGGCCCATCGGTAATCACAACAATCTTTGGTCCTAGTTTTTTCATTTCTTCCAGAAGGTTTTTTATTTCTACATTTTCTAACTCTAAAATTTTTTCTGCTTCTTCAACATTACAGAAAAAGATATCTGCTCGTTTATACAACCTAGAAAGTTTTTTCCCTAAACCAACTTCATTACCTCCGGGTTGAAATGCAAAATTCACTTCAGTATTTTTTTCGATATAGTCAGCAAATTCTTCATAAAATTTGGTAGCTCCTGCTCCGACTGCACTGAAGTAGACCCATGAAGGGGATCCTATATCTGGTAAACCATAAGAAAAATTTTCATGCTGTCTTAAGATTGTCCTGTCTTCTTTATACCAAAGGATATACGAGTAATTTGTTTTTTTACCTAATTCTTTTGCGATAAAGTTTGTGTCTACTCCGTGTTCTTTAAGTACTTCAATCGTTTCGTTACCTGCTCTGTCGTCACCAACATGAGCCACTAAAGCTGTATTCAGACCAAGGATAGATGCAGCCACTGCAGCGTTGGGAGCATTACCAACTCCTGCAATAGTTGTGTCACTTTGATAAGGAATTTTTGCAGCAAAGGGAAGTGAGATGCGATACTCTGCTGTGTCCGGCGCACCACTCACAATTGCTCCACTATCATCTTCAAGTCTGATAAAAACATCTGTCGCCGTGTCCCCAATTGCTAAAAAATCTATCCTAGTATTTCCTTTTTCCATGCTACAATCATAGCATATAGATATAATCAAACAATATGGCTAAAAAGGTTGCACTCTTTTTTATAACCCTTGTTTTCTTTTCATCGTGTCAGGTTGCTTTTGCTTCTCTCACTATCACTGAAATAATGTATGATCTTTCCGGATCTGATTCTACTAGCAGTAAGAGCAGAGAGTGGATTGAAGTTTACAATTCGGGTAGCGTCCTTCAAGTAGATGCTTCAAAATGGCGAGTATATGATGGCGCCGGCAATAGGACAATAAATGGGGAAGTAGATTTTACCATTCCTGCGGGTGGCTATATTATTTTTGCCGGAGACAAAGATACTTTTTTATCTGATCATCCAAATTTTTCCGGCACAGTGTATGACACTGGTATCACGAGCCTCAACAACACTGGCGCCAATTTAAAAATTTTAGATCAAGATGGTGAAGTTATTGATTTGGTGACTTATGCATCTGGGCAGGGTGGAGCTGGAGATGGAAATTCTTTGCAAAAAATATCGAGTTCTTGGCAGGGGAGTACGCCGACACCCGGAGTGGCAAATGAAACGGCAATGAATTCTTCAAATACTGAAAGTTCAAATTCTACCAGTGATAACTCTTTCTCTACCACGCAGACCAAAAGTAAGGTAGTAGAAGAGCCTAAAATTAAAACAAAGATTACGGCCAAGGATTTTGTTTTCACAGGCGTTCCGGTTGAATTTCAAGCAAGTACAACGAGGCATTCTGGAGAGGCTCTTTTTTACGGCAGATATTTCTGGAATTTCGGTGACGGAGATTCCAGAGAGATAAAAATAAATGACATGATTAATGGAAAGTTTACCCATACTTATCTATACGAAGGCGACTACAATGTTACCCTAGAATACTATTTGAATAATTATGGTGATGTGCCGGATGCGTATGATGGTGTGACCATAGAAGTAGTGCCGGCAGAAATTTCAATATCAAGGCTAGGGGACCAGCAAGATTTTTTCGTAGAGCTTTCGAATAATGCTGATTATGATACCGATATTTCAAACTGGATTCTTAAGAGCGACATAAAAAGCTTCACTATACCCAGAAAGACAATAATAAATTCTAAAAATAAATTAATTATTTCTTCCAAAGTCACTCAGTTCTCTGTTCTTGATAGAAATTTGAAACTAACAACTCCACAGGGGAATATTATTTTTAATTTTTTACCTGATATTATTCCAGTAAAACAGAGTATTAGTAAGCCTTCCATAGATAAAGTAGAAAACAAAATTTCCGAAAATCAAAGTTCATCTGAAATGCCAATTGAAAATCTAGAAATAGCAGCTCTAGCTAATGATGCTGCAGGAGAGAACCCAATGCGTGCCTACATTTTGACAACGGTCATGACTGTATTTCTCGGTATTAGCGCAGGGGGAGTATATTTTATCCGCAGAAAAAAAGCTGTCTCCAGCGCTGGAGACGACTTTCAGATCTTGGATGAGTAAAAAAATGCTATAATATTATTATGAGTATTTTTGCTCACTATGAGTCGCAGACAAATATAGGAAATAAAAAATTAAATTGGCTTCGGGCAGCAGTCCTCGGAGCGAACGACGGCATTGTGTCTGTCGCCTCCATTGTCGTCGGGGTTGCTGGAGCTTCTGGAACTCTCCCTTTTGTCTTGACTGCAGGGATAGCTGGGCTTTTTGCCGGAGCGCTTTCCATGGGAGTCGGGGAGTATGTTTCGGTCAGTACTCAGCGGGATACACAAAAAGCATTACTTGAAAAAGAACGTCTTGAACTCGAGAATTTTCCAGATGAAGAGTTTGAAGAACTTGCATCAATTTATAAAAACAAAGGATTGTCTAGTGGAACAGCGCATTTGGTGGCTAGAGAACTTACAGCCCATGATGCTTTTGCCGCTCATGTGGATGCCGAGCTTGGTATTGACCCGAATGATCTCACTAATCCGTGGCATGCGGCATGGGCTTCGGCCGTGTCATTTATTTGTGGTGGGGTAATACCGCTTCTGCTTATAGTTTTTTCTGGTGTTTCTATGCGCATTATCTCTACATTCGCCGGAGTATTGATTGCTCTTATTATGACCGGATGGCTCTCCGCTTATGCCGGAGGGGCAAACAAAACTAAAGCAATAATCCGGGTAGTAACTGGTGGCATGCTCGCAATGCTCATAACCTTTGGTGTCGGAAAACTTTTCGGAGTGGTAGGAATATAAAAATGCCTTCGCTTTTCTTGCATACGAAAATCATTCATTATATAATTATAACACTTAGGGTATAAAAAATTTTGTCTGGCTCTTTATTATTAGTTAATTATTTATAAAAATATGAATATGTTAAAGGAAAAGTTTATGAAAATTATTGTGCCATTAATTGCAGTAGTTGCATTAATACTGGCTGGGTATTTTTATTCACAAATAAGAGTTTTGAGGAACAATCCACAAGCCATGGCTCAAAAAGAGATTATTGACTTAGTGGCCAAAGTTTCAAAGTTAGTTGTGCTACCTGTTGGTGAGACGCCAACGATAGCCACAGTTTCAGACCCTGAGACTCTCAAGGATCAAGCATTTTTTGCGCAAGCACAGAAAGGAGACAAAGTATTGATTTATGCTCAAGCCAAAAAAGCTATTCTTTACAGTGTAGTCTTGAATAAGATTATTGAAGTAGCTCCACTTAGTATTGGAAATCAAAAAGCAGTAACTCCACCTGTATCGTCCAGTAAAACATCGACAGAAGACAAAAAACCTCAATAAAAATAGCTCTGTGAAAGTTGTGGATAAAGTCGGTATGGCTTTATTTTCTATGGTATAATTTATGAGCGGTCTTTGCCTTAATACTAATGAAAAAATTCACTTCTAATAAGTTTAATATTTTTTTAAGTGGACTGTTGCTTTTGGGTGTTTCTTTTTCAGTTGTTACAATAGTAAATGCAGTAACGCCAAACCCGGGTCATCCGTTTACGGAAGTTGGAGACGGGATCTTTTCCGTAACGGGTCCCACCAGCGCGCGGACTTATACTTTTCCAGACAGTGATGCGACAGTAGCTACTCTTCAAAGTTCACCAGTTTTTACTGGGACTATTACTACTGGTGCTACAAGTGGCACTACCGGAGCGCTTTTATTAAAAGGTACTACCAGTGGAACGGTAACTTTGACCACTGCATCAGCAGCTGGAACATATACTTTAACTTTGCCAACGGATGACGGCACAGCCAGTCAATTTTTACAAACGGATGGAAGTGGAATTTTAACTTGGACATCTGCCGGAGCAGGGGATGCTCTCACTACTAACCCTCTTTCTCAATTTGCTGCTACGACTTCTTTACAATTACTCGGAGTTATTTCTAATGAAACTGGTTCCGGCGCCTTAGTCTTCGCTACTTCTCCAACTTTAGTTACTCCAGTCTTAGGTGTGGCTACAGCAACGAGCATGATAGTTGGAGCGACAGACAATCTTTCTATTTCAGCAGTTGGAGATCTAACATTCGTTGATGCCGACGGAGTAGCTTCTATTACTGGCCCTGCCGGTGGGACTTTTAGTGTTTTGGCAGGAGCTTCTCAAGCTCTTACTTTAACTGCAAATGCGGCTTCCACTTTTTCCACTTCTTCGGGAGATTTAACAATAGGTTCAGCTGGCTCAAGTACTGGCAACATTATTATTGGTGGCGATTCTGGGACAACACCTGATCTTTTAGTTCTAGGTAGAAAAAGTGATGCAGGGAATCCGACTGCAGTGGAGGCTGCAGCTTATTATAATGTGAATTCGGGGAAGTTTTATATCGCTGAAGGATCTTCACCTGCATGGAAAGAAGTTTGTAATAAAACTGACGCTGCTTGTGGCGCAGGCTCTGGTTCTGCTTGGAACGCTCTGACTGTGCCAACTGGTAACTTAACTTTGGCGATGGATGCGGATACTACAACTTTTGATTACACAGCCACCGGAGCCTTGAACGCTTTTACTTTCACTCTAAATAATAATGCGGGTTCGGCTACCACTCAAAGATTATTTACATTAACTAATGCCGTCTCTACCCAGACCACGGATGTTAATACCGAATCTATACTTCTTTTAAACAATGCTGATACTTCTGGCACCGGCTCCACAATAGTTGACAATGCAATTTTAATTACCAACACTGGTGGAATTACTTCAGGAATAGTTGACGCCATAGACGCTTCCGCTACTGAGATTGATAATGCTATAAATATTGGAGCAAATAGTATATTAACCAGTGTGGCTACTATATCTTCCGCAGAACTTGATAGACTTGATGGCAAAGATGCTGCTTTGGTGGACACCGACGATGCGGTGGCTACCGCCATCATCGGCACCGGCGCTTTGGATGCGGGTAGCATTACTACCAACTTCGGTGCTATTAATATTGGCGCAGATAATTTTACTACTACAGGAGTAGTGAATACTGACACTTTAACCTTAACTAATACAGGAACATTAAATGGTCTAGATGTTCTTGATGCTACTTCTGAAACCACTATCGAAGCAGCTATTGATACATTGGCCAATTTAACTTCTGTGCAAGGTAGCACTCTTACTTTGGCTGGCGCCTTCATTACTTCTGGCGCTAACTCTCTGACTCTAACTACCACCGGAGCAACCAATGTCACCCTTCCCACAACAGGCACACTGGCAACTTTAGCAGGTACTGAAACTTTCTCCGGTAAAATTCTCACCGCTCCAAAGTTTGCCGATCTTGGCTTCATCGCTGATGCCAATGGCAATGAACTTATCATTTTAGATACTGTAGCTTCAGCCGTGGATGAGATTACTTTAGCCAATGCCGCGGCTGATGGAGTCGTCACTCTTGCCGCTACTGGGGGAGATACTCACATTGCTCTCTCCATTGATTCCAAAGGTACAGACCCTCTTAACTTAAACGGCACAGCCACTGGCGCCATATCCACCACATCTACTTTGAATGTTGACAGCACCGCCACATTGGGTGGCACCACTATTGACGCTAACGCTGACCTTACTCTAGCTTCTGGTACTGGCTCTTTTGTAGTCACCAACTCTGTCTCTAACGCTTCTGATCAAGTGATTGACATTGCTCCTGCTTTTGCTGGGGGAGCCACTGACACTTTAACTTACACGGTCATTGATGTAGCCGCTTTCACTCCTACCAATGCGGCTGGCACTGACATCATCAATGGTCTCTCGATTGGGGCTCTCACTCAAGGAGCTGATGCCGCTAGATTAACTGCGTCGGCCATCAACATCGGAGACGGTTGGGATACTGGTATCACCGGCGCGCTTTAACTCTTGGAACAAGTACAGGAACCATTGCCATCAATTCTTCCGACTGGGACATTGACGCTACTGGAGCTATGACGGGGATTGGAGCGATTACATCTGATGGCGCATTTGATACATCTAGTACTCTTCAAGCTGGTTCTTCAAACGTAGCTCTGACACTCTCTACCGGTTTTATTGATGCGGATGCTATTACTTTATTTGCTGGTGGAAATGGTGTTGGTATTGCTACATCAGCTACAGGTCTTGAAACTGAATCTGATGGCTTATCTTTACTGCAAGGTTGTAGTGATACTCAAATTCTAAAATGGGTTGAAAGCACTGATACCTGGGATTGTGCCGGAGATGCTGACACAGGCGGAGCCACTGCCTGGAGTGCGATTGGAGATGCAGCCGGAGATGGGGCAATAGCATTCAGTACGACAGCCCAAACAATGGACTGGACAGCCACTACTCAAAATGCTCTTACTATCACTGACAATGCCTTGACTACAGGTAGATTACTTGGACTCACGCATACTACTTCAGTTATTGCCGATGGTGGGTCAATGTTTCGGGTGTCTTCAACAGGGATTGATACATCCACCACCACGGGTGTGCTTCTTGACCTTTCATCCACTGCTTCAACCGCAGGTACCCAATTCTTGCAGACATACTCTGGACTGACTACTGGCATCGGACAATCTATTGTTACTAATGCTTTAACTACAGGTAAAGCACTTTCCATAGCTTCTTCATCACTAACTTCAGGAAATTTAGTTGATTTGGCCGTCACTGGCACTGCCGGCTTAACAAATCAAAAAGGTTTAAATATTTCGCTTTCAGGCGCTAACGCTACTGGAGCCCAGACAACTTATGGCGCATATTTTGCCAATACTCACACTGGCACTTCTACTAATGTTGCACTCTATACTACCGCTTCTGGGGGTAGCAACAACTATGGACTTGTAGTGGGGGCCGGGAGGGTAGGAATTGCCACGACAGGTCCAGATGCTCCGCTTGATGTCTTGGATGCCGCTGCGGCTCAACTACGATTGACCTCTGCAGATGGCTCTGCATATGGTGAGCTTTATGCTGATTCGTCAGGTGAACTTCGGATTTCTTCCTCTGGCGCGGATGTCAGATTGCTGGAAGAAAATTTCTGGGTTTGCGCCGGCGGGTCTTGCGCGCCTTCTGCTCCGGCTGAAAATGGAAATATCATAGTAGAAACTTCTATAATTCTTAATAATAATTTCAGACTTAAACAAACTGGAGCGACAACTGTTGATATGCTGGATTCTGGAGCTAATGTCATACTTACCTTTGACGAAGTTTAATAGTCAATATGACAATTTTAGAAGAAGTTAAAGTTTTTATAAAAAATATCTCATTATTCCTTTTTTTATTTCTCGGTTTTTCTCTTTCCTTTTTTCTTTTTCCTTTAGATAATCCCATAACTCTCCAAATTTTTCAAAAAATAAAAAGTGATCTACTGCCAAGTGGTGTGGAACTCATTGTCACCAATCCACTTACTGCTTTCGTTTTTGAAATAGAGCTTTCAATGCTCCTGGCTTTTGTTATTCTTTTCCCTTTTTTTCTGTATAAAATTATTAGTTATCTAAAGCCCGCTCTTTTTTCCCATGAGAAAAAGTTACTTTTACAATCTTTGATCCCGTCCAGCCTGCTTTTCTTTATTGGATGTTTATTCTCTTATTATTATGTTATTCCTACTACCTTTGAAGTACTTTATCCTTACGCCATACATCTAGGCGTAATACCATTTTTCTCGCTAGCAGAATTTACGTCTTCTGTTTTTAGCCTGATGACGATTACTGGAATTATGTTTTTGCTTCCGATTTTTATGGCTATTCTTTCTTTTTTGGGTATTATAAAATCAGACTTTTGGAAAAGTCATTTTCGTCACGCATTTTTGTTATTTTTGGTTTTTACTGCTATAATTACTCCAGATGGGACTGGTATTACCATGTTTTTGTTGTTTGTTCCTTTAATTATGCTTTATTTTTTTGGATACTTGTTGACTAAAAAATTTGATAAGAGTAAAATAAATATGTAAAGGGTCGAATTAATCGGATTAAGGTGGAAAAATAAAAATATGTTTGGACTTGGAGTACCAGAAATTTTAATCATAGTTGCAGTTATTGTGCTCTTTTTCGGCGGTAGCAAAATATCTGAATTAGCCCGAGGTATGGGACGATTTACCGGAGAGTTTAAGAAAGGAAAAGCGGAAATGGACGAAGAAATAACAAAAATAAAAGAGGATAAATAAATTTTTTAAGCAATGGGTGAGATTATCATAGATAAGAAAAGAAGAAATTTTTTAAAAGTCATGCTGATTGGAGGCGGGGTGTTTGTAGTGGTCAAAGTTTTGGGGCCGGTCTTTTCGAAATTTCTCGATGGCCCAACGGTGGAAACTAATTTCACAAATTTTCGAACAGTTGAAAATAAAAGGGGTTTGACTGTTTACGATAAAACTGGGGAAGAGATATTTATAATGGATAATGGAGAGTAAATAAAAATGGTTATAAAAATGTCGAAAAATAGAATGGATATGGGTTCTTTGCCCATAAATGCTTCTGGGACAATCAGTCTGTCAGAGAATGCCTCTATTGCTCTTGACCCAGCAGGTTCGGCTGATGGTAAGTATTCTGGAATAACAGTAACCGGAACTGCAGGCGAAGCACTTGCTTTTGGAGATGTTATAGTTCTGGACGTTACAGCAGGCAAGTGGTTCAAGGGAAGCGTCAGTGCCGCAGTAGCAGCAGATGGAGACCTTCGAGGTGGAACGGGTATGTGCGTATTGGCCGCCGCAGGGGACGCAAGCGCAACAACAATTCTTCTTCAGGGTATTTGCAGAGCTGACGCTAATTTTCCAGCATTAACAATTGGTTCTGTTGTATATGCCACAACAGCAGGAGATATTACTGTCACCCAGCCCTCAACCGTTGACCATATAATAAAAGTGCTTGGGTACGCTTTAACTGCAGATGAGATTTACTTTAATCCTAGTATGGATTATATAACTCATACATAATAAACAATGGCAACAACTGTTACTCGATATATAAGTGCCGGCAGTACTGCTGGTGGTGATGGCACAACTACCGCATTAAGCGGAGATAATCGCGCATATGCCAGTATTGGTGAATGGGTTACAGCCAGAGTTGCAGTCAATGCAAACTTTGTTACAGCTGATGTGATAGAAAAGGGTGTCTGTTTGCCGGACGCACCCTTCCTTGAACGACCTGATATTACGGGAGCCACCACTGACGCAACGCGTTATTGGTGGCTGACGGCGTCCGTCAGAAATAACGGGACTGCTGGCGCAGGTGTTGTTATTGACAATGAGAACACAGCGCTAGCTGCTAATGCCGCAATACTAACACTTACTAATAATCATACACGTGTTGACAGCCTTGAAATAAAAAACCTGAAGACAGCGACCGATTCGTTTGGTAGTATGATTAGAATGGCTGGAAGTAATTGTACTATTGAAGGTTGTCTATTACATGATTGTACAACAGGGGATACCCAAAGACCACTAGTGATACGATCATCGAACTCAAGCACCACAGCGGCACATCTGATTCGCAATAATATCATTTATAATTTTAAAACATTGCGTACTTGCTACGGAATCTACTTAGCTGATGCGGGTAATTGTCTTGTCCAAAATAATACCGTTGTCAATCTTACCGGTAATGGTATTTCTGTCATGTTTGGAATAAGCGCAGGTAGTAGAACGACCAACACAAGTCAGAATAACCTTGTTCTTGGGATAACTGGTGGTAGCACAAATGCCTGTTTTGGTGGTACTTGGGGGACTGAAACGAATGACGAGTCCTCTGATACGACAGCGGCTGGGACAGGGTCTATAACTAGTGCAACGGCAGCTGACGAGATTGTAAATGCCACATCAGGGTCTGAAAATTGTCATTTGAAATCTGGCGCGCAGGCCATAAATGCTGGAGCGACGCTCACACTTGCAACAGACATTAGTAATAATGTTCGTCCACAAGGAGCATCATGGGACATTGGGGCGGATGAACTTATTTCCGCAGCTAGTTTAATTAAAACAGTCAATGGTCTTGCTATAGCTTCGGTAAAGACAATTGACAATTTGGCCATAGCCAGCGTAAAAACGTGGAATGGATTAACAAATGTATAATATGGTATAATTTATATATGCTTCAGAAAGTTTTTAATTTTATAAAATACAACAATGCTTTTACCATCGGCATTATGGTAATTTTTATGGGCACTGGCATTAGTTTCGCTGCTAGTGACACTTTACGGGATAGTGTTTACTCTAGCTCGGAAATCATTACTTCTATTGACAACCGTGTTATGATTTCGGCTGATCTAGATAATTTCAATTTTAATTTAAGAATAAGTTCTGTCAAGGAAGATGATAAAAGTTACTATGTAACATATACTTATCAAACTCTGGCTATTGCAAACAGTATTTGGCAAGAAGTCTCACAAGATAAAACATTAACTGTAAGCAAAGAGTCTCTGGGGAATAAAGATCTCGGACTTTATGTTGCCAAAGAATTGGGTGACAACATTAATTACGAATTATCTTATCTTCGTAAGGTTCAGGACTTACAAACAGGATTGGGTATATCTCAAAAAGTTATTACTGTCGAGTATTCAGGGCTCATTGGAAAGTTGTTGGATTCAAGAGAAAAAGTTATTGAAGGTTATAATCCGGTTATACCAGAAGTGGTGCCGATTCCACCAGAGCTCCAGCCCGAGATTGGTCAGCCTTCGGCTGAAGTTATTACTACTCCTATTTCCGAACCTCAGCCTGAGGCTGGTCAGCCTTCGGTTGAAACTCCCGCACCAACCCCAGTTTCAACATCCACTCTTGATGAAACAGCGATAAAGCGAATTATTGAGCAGTACTTAAAAGAAAATAAATTACAGACAGATATACTTACGACGCCAGAACCTATTCCTACTCCCGAACCAACTCCAACTCCAGAACCTACCCCTACCCCAGTTCTAGAATCTACTACTGAGTTAACGCCTGAACCGACACCTGCACCCCAGCCCGAGGCTGGTCAGCCTTCGGCTGAAACTCCAACTCCAGTTCCAGAATCCACACCTGAACCTGTATTAGAGCCAGTCCCGATTGTTGAGCCGATACCTGAACCAGCACCCACACCTGAACCAGCTCCCGAGCCAATTGCAGACACAATTACAGCAACTCCATAACCTATAATATTATGAAACAAAAGAAAGTAACTATTAAAAAAGTTCCAGAGACTGACATAATAGAAGTTATAGAAATTAAAAAATTAGAAGTTGCAGATACTGGTGGATTGTTGGAAATTGTAAAAAATAACAGATTTAAGAAAACCGAAGTTGTCATTACGCTGGCAATTTTACTATTTGTGGTCAGCCTTGTGGCCATATATTTTTATAAACAACTAAATGACATTAAAAAAGGCTTTAATCAAGCCACAGCAGCCGAAAGGATGGAAACGATTTTGGCAGTGGACAAGCTAATCGTCTTGCCATCTGACGAACAACCGACAGTAGCTACGGTGACGGATCTGGAAAAATTAAAAGACCAAGAGTTTTTTGCCAACGCTAAAAAGGGTGATAAGGTTTTAATTTATACCAAAGTAAAAAAAGCTATTTTATATGATCCCATAATCAATAAAATCGTGGAAGTAGCGCTAGTGAATACCGAAGATACTCAAGTTATCGAAAATGTTCAAACTAAAAAATAAGTTTGTAAAAAAGTGAGAAAAACAAATAAGAATGTATAATTATAGTTTAATTAGGCTCAGTGATAGTAAAGGTATCAGAGAAAGTTGCAGAGCCACCACCTGATGTTCCTGTCGCGATAAATTCTGCTGTCAGCTGGGATTCTGTTATAGAGACTTTGGTATAGCCGTAATTGGTGTACTGGGCTGTGCGGAAATACGGCGCTTCAGGATCAGACCAGTTTATTTCGTACCCGTACTGATAATTCGGGGTTCTGCCAGAAATGACAATCACTGTACCTGCGTCTTTTATTAACGAATCATCACTATCCACGACGCAGTCAAGATCAGCTACTACTGGATTGGTCACGCCATCTTCAACCGGTATGTTTAGACAGTTCGGGCCCAGTGCCAGTTGTTTGGTACGCTGGTAATTATGGTCATGACCGTGGACAATCAAATCCACTTTTTTACTGACCAAAAAGTTGAACAAATCAGGTCCCGGTGAGGCACTATAGCTAGTACAGTTCTTATTGCCGAGGGTAGGACAAAGCATATGCATGCCAACCACAATCCACTTGATGCCTGAGGCGCGCGCTTGGTCAATATAACTTGCAACCCTGGTTTGCGCTTGAGAACCGTTTAGGTAAGTTTCCGGAAGACTCGCATTCAACATAATGAATCTAGCAAGTGGTGGAGTATTTATGTTGCCGTACGGATAATCAAAGTAGTATTCTCGGCCATAGTTTCCGGTAATAGGGAAGTGGGTTGGCATGCATTGGGTAAAATTATCTATATTGCCATCAGGTCCAGATTTTTCCGGACTCTCGTGGTTTCCCACCTCAAGTAAGAACTGGTAATTCTCGCCAAAGATGCCTTTGATGTAGTTACACCAAGCGGATTCAGGAGTTATTTGGCTGTAGCTTAAATCACCGAGTGCCAGAGTAAAGGCGCTATTTTGAGAAGCCATATTTTGTAAGCTGGCAGTGGTAAGAGTACTAGCGCCGATATCTCCAGTCAAAGTGAAGCTAAATGGGCCGGGTGGAGGTAATGGCCATGGCTCGGGCTCAGGTTCAGGCTCTCCTGAGACGGTATAATCAACAACCAGTTTTGGTCGTAAACTGGTATCTATCGCATATTCCGAGGAATAGAATGTCGGCTGTGGTCCACCGCTAGTCAAATAAGTGATTCCGTGATTCTGGTAAGTACCGTTGACCCAGTTTTGGACAAGAGTAGCTGCACTGAAATTTACCCACATCGGTCCTGTTGGATTAAAGCCAGTGAGTGATGTGAACACAGGAGTACCATAATCAGTGCCAGAACCGAGGCCAGCAGTAGTCCAATTGTTGCCGGTGCTGTAGATATTCCAAGTAGCTTCGGATTCTACCCAGTTCTTATCCAAAACCCGATAGATGGTATTTTGATAGCTACCACTATTACCACCCCAAGAGGAGGGTGTAGCCAGAGAGGCCGTTTTGAAATGTCGTCACAAAATTACCAGAAGTCGCCGCCGGAGTTATGCCCTGTGGACTGCTACTAATAATACTAGTGTTTCCTGCTTCATCAGAGGTTTTGAGAGCAAAATAATATGTTGAAGAAGCCGTAAGATTGTTCACGACAAAAGTTTGCAATGTACCGGCTATCTGTGGAGCTGGCTCGCCAGTCAATGGAATAGCGGAACCCCACGAGCTTTCGTTGATAAAGGACGTTGAATAACGGACATCATAACTTGTTGCAGTACCAATATAGCCATCATCTCCGGAAGCATTCCAAGAAAGTGTACAGGAACTTGTCTCGCATGAAGCGACCGAAAGATTAGTATATCCAGGGGCGGTGGTGTCTGGTGGTGGTGGAGCAAAAGTCGTGGCTTCTGCTGACTGACTTTGAGAAGAGCTGTTTCCCGCTAGGTCAAAAGCTGAAACAGTGTACGAATAAGTGGTGCTTGCGATTAAACCAATATTTGAATACAAAGTTAAAGCAGTTGTCGCAATCTGATTGCCTCCCTGATACACATTATATCCAGTCACACCGACATTATCGGTGGAAGCATTCCAAGAAAGATTTATTTGGGTTTCTGATACAGCCGCGACAGACAATCCAGACGGTACAGATGGAGCTTGGGTATCGGGAACTGGATTATTGACCGTTACGTTCACAGTTGCAGAAGTTGTCGTATTTCCTGCTACATCACGGGCAAATGCAGTAAGCATATGTGTGCCGTTGGTGGCAGTAGTAGTATCCCATGTAATGCTGTATGGCGTGGCAAGATCTTCAGCATCGAGGTTTACACCATCCAGCTTAAACTGCACACCAACCACACCAACATCATCAGATGCAGAGGCGTTCACCGAGATGGTACTTAGTACCGTGGCATCCTGCGAAGGAGCAGTGAGAGAAACAGAAGGAGCTTGTGTGTCAGGAAGTGTCGTCGTATTTACAGTACCTGATTGCCCAGATTCATTTCCTACAGCATCGTAGGCGGAAACAGTATAAGAATAATTGGTATTTGGAGTAAGACCATTATCTGAGTAAGAAGCAGCAGTTGTCGTTGCAATCTGATTGCCGTCTCGATAGATACGATAGCCAGTGACGCCTACATTATCGATAGAAATGTTCCACGTGAGATTAATTTGGGAGATAGAAACAGGAGTTGCTGAAAGATTAGCTGGTATAGAGGGAGCTTCAGTATCGGGCTCTCCCGGCACGGTATAATTAATAACAAGTTTTGGTCGTAAGGTAATATCTGTGGTGTATTCGGAAGAGTAAAACTGGGGAGTGGGTCCACCACCACCACTTCCACTATTATTCGAATATGTCACACCATAGTTAGGATAAGTTCCATTCACCCAATTTTGGACAAGAGTAGCCACATTGAGATCTACCCACATTGGTCCTGCTGGAGCATAACCTGTAACTATCGTAGCTGTCGGACTGGAAGCTATATCAGTGCCATAACCAAGACCTGCTGTGGTCCAATTGTTACCAGCACTGTAGATATTCCAGTTGGCTTGGGATTCAATCCAACTTTTGTCCAAAACCCGATAGATGGTATTTTTGTTGCTACCACTATTGCTACCCCAAGATGAAGCGTACATGCTCAATGTGGCAGAATTGACTACAGCATCAGCTGGAATAGCAGAAAGGTCAAAGCGAGTAAGGATATAAAGCCAAGATGGTAGCAGGACCATAGTTAGTGGTCTTTGACCAGTTGTTGATATGAGTGTCAGTCGTGCCAGTGTAGCCAGAGAGGCCATCTTGGAGGGTGAGGGTGAAAGTTTCTGATGCTGATGCTGATAATAGTGGTAGCCATTGCCCAACCAGTACGATGCCGACTAAGAGAGTTACTATCAGAAAAGCCTTTTTGTTTGTCATAAATTTTTTAATTTAAACTTAGTTAACAGTTAATAATAAATCAAGCATAAAATCGTACAAGTACTATATGTATTATACTATACAAAACAATTCCTAGTGTCAATTTTTTATAAACACACTGCGTCATCGAAAGTATTGTTAAAAACATCTCATTTAAATACCAGACGTTTTTGGTTTTATGATATAATATAGGTGTATACCTCAATATAAAAAATAAAAAAATGATATATAATAGTCTTTGTAAAAAGATTGTGTTTGTTGGAGTCGTTTCGAAGATTTCTTATTTTTCTGTTTTTATTTTTTTGAATTTCCTTTTCACACCGGAAGCTTTTGCCGCTCTTTCTTGTTCTGTTAGTGCCACTTGCGCTAGTCCAGATGTGGTGGTTTTGCGAATGGCAAGCACAGCAAACTCTCACGCCGAGCTTCCCAGTCAAAGTAATTATTCTCAACTAGTTTGTTGTAGTGGCGTATCTGGACTTTCAAATTCTTGCACTGGTACTTTTGCCACTGTGCTCCGGCTCTCGGGGACAACCAACGCTCATGTAGAAGAAAACACAGAGTCAACCGCAGCTTACAATGGCAATAATGCTTGTCTTTCTGTATCTTCCGGCACTGTAACCTTAGGTTATCAAAATAGCAACTGTAGCGGTTTTGACACGACAGTGGCTTCTATATCACAAACCCCAACCAATGCTCATGTGGGTGACAGTAGTACTTATACTCGAAAAGTCTGCGCATCCACGTCAGTTAGTGATACTTCGTCAGTTGGTAGTGGTGGTGGACAAAATAATATAATTATTGTAACTGAAAAAGAAAAAAAACAAATTCTCGCTATAGCTGATTTCAACAATGATAATAAAGTAAATATTTTGGATTTGAGTGTTTTACTTTACTATTATGGGAAGTCTGGATCTAGCATAGATAGTTATGATTTAAAAAAAGACGGCGTCATAGATTTTAAAGATGTTTCCATTATGTTTTATTATTGGAATCTTTTACTTTAATTTATCATTATGAAGAAAAAGTTTCAAATTAGTAAATTTTTATTTATACTTCTCTTTTTTCTATTGGCAGGCCAAACAGCCTTAGCCACAGATAATCCCAGTATTTACTTTGAAGGACCTATTGAGTCTTCGATATTCCTATCAGATTTTGTAGTTAATGTTTTTATTGATACAGATAAACCTATAAATGCAGTTGATTTAGAAATTTTTTACCCAAAAGATAAGTTAAAATTTTTAAGTTTTGATAATACAGGTTCTATAGTAGATATTTGGCAGACTACACCCAAGGTGCTTTCCAATGGCAATATTGGTTTGACAGGCGGACTTTTTCGATCTTTTGTGGGTAAAGGGGGTTTAATAATGAGTCTTTCTTTTAGAGCGCAAAGTAGCGGGCAATACAAGCTTTCTCTTGCAAAAAGCAATATATATATGGCTGATGGAAAGGGGACCAAGATTCCCGTCGATATTTCTGCGTACACAATTTCAGTAAAAGAAAATAAAGAAATAATTTCTTTGCCTGTTTCCTCGCACAGTCAAACACCTTTTAATTCTGATAAATCTATTCCAGAGCTCTTTGTAGAAAAGGCTCAAAGTCCAGTTGAGGGTTCTTCTTTAATAGTTTTTTACGCCACTGACGCAGAATCTGGAATTAAACAAACTCAAATGAGAACTAAGAAATGGTGGACGTTTTCTTCTTGGCAAGATGTTGTTAATCCAGTTTTGTACCCCAATGGCGCTTGGAGCATAGAGTTTAAAGTCGCAAATAACACTGGTCTGGAAAACATTAAATCCATTTTTTATTTTCTAGAGCTTTGTAAAAAAGTGCTGATAGTGCTCTTTTTCGTTTTTATTTTAGTGTTTATTGTTTTTAAGGTGTATAATAACAGAAAATAGAATTTATGAAGCGTTATATTTTTATTATATTTTTATTATATTTAGTTTTTTTGCCTAAAGCAAGCTTGGCCTCTTCTGTGTTTTTAAATCCAGATTCCGGAGTTTTTTCTGTCGGAAATACTTTTAGTGTATCGGTGTTGTTAGATACAGAAGGAAAGTCTGTAAATGCTCTGCAAGTTTTTTTAAGTTTTCCGCCGGATAAACTGCAAGTAGTTTCTCCTTCTACCGGCTCGTCTGTTGTTGATGTTTGGACTGTTCCGCCAAAGTTTAATAACATTGCGGGAACAATAAACCTAGAGGGCGGTATTCCTGGCGGTCTTATTGTTTCAAAAGGGATTCTTACCACCGTAACTTTTAGAGTTAAATCGGTTGGCGATGCGCTTATTAAGTTTTTAAGCGGATCAAAAATATTTTTAAATGACGGGTTGGCTACGGAGGATATTCTTCAAAGTCAAAACATTGTTTATCAGCTTAAACTTCCTCCACCCGAAGGTCCAGCCGTAGTTTCTCCAACCCATCCTAATCAGTCAGCTTGGTATTCAGACAACAATGCCGTATTACGTTTTACCAATGAAACTTCCGGCGTAGAAAGTTTTAGTTATGTTTTAAACAAGGACCCTATCACCGTTCCCGACAATATTGGAGAAGGAAACAGACAATTGGTTTCATATAGCAACTTAAGTGATGGTATTCATTATTTTCATATTAAAGCGTTACGGGACGGAATTTGGAGCGGGGTGACTCACTTTGCCGTAAAGATTGATACTAGTATGCCAGCTGATTTTCCCATTGAAATATTGCCTTCGAAACGCACAACAAGCGCACAACCAATAATTCAATTTACCACGACTGATGCGCATTCCGGTCTAGATCACTATGAAATAAAACTAGAACCAATTTCAACTGAGGCTATTGCCAGCCACCCGAATGATATAAATTTTTTTGTTGAAACTACGAGTCCTTCTATTCCTGCTTCTCTTGCTCTCGGTTCTTACGACGTATTTGTGAGAGCATACGATAGAGCTAACAATTACAGGGAAGTTACAGAACGTATTGTTGTCACGACTTCCATTTTTAAATTTATTGGAGATCATGGGATTGTTATCAAGGATTTATTTATCGTGCCATGGTTGCTAGTTTGGTTTGTTGGTATTTTGCTACTGCTGGTACTCATCTTCCTGGCGTATAAAGTCTTGAACTGGCGTCAGATTGTACATGCGATAGAAAAAGAAAAAAAATTGCCTGAAGAAGTTAAGCGTAAACTTGAGGAGTTAAAAAATTATCGCAAAAAGTACGGTTTCAAAGTATTGGTTCTTTTGTTTGCGCTCTTATCTACAACTTTGTTTGGCGGTACTTTACATGCGGAAAATCCGGAACTCTCTCCACCTATTATTAGTACTGTTTCAAAAGACATATCAAATAAAGATATATTTTATGTGGGGGGCATAGCTGACATTACTAACGATGCGGTCGTTATATATTTGCAAAATTTACTCACTGGCGAGACTATTAGTGAAAATGTCGTACCAAACACACGCGGAGATTGGTTTTATCGTCATACTGTATTTTTATCACCGGGAGACTATCTTTTATGGACTCAAGGCAAACACGGAGAACAGTTAAGCCCCCCAAGCCCCCAAAACAAAATGACAGTCAAAAGAACTGCGATAGAATTTGGCTCAAACCGTTTAAGTTACGAAACTATATATCTTTTTATGGTTGTGATTTTGTTGTTGGGAATAACAGGACTTGTCATTTTTATTCTTTTTCACCTTTATCACGGTCGCAAAAAACATCAAGGGTTTAAAGAAGAAATAAAAAAAGTGGAGGAATCAATTCGTATTGGCTTTGCAGTGTTACAGCGAGATATCGCAGACGAACTTATCGTCTTACATAGGGCAAAATCAGTTGAAACTTTTTCAGACCAAGAGAGGGAGAAAGAGGCCCAGCTACTTAGAGATCTAGATGATATTTCTAAACGTATCGGAAGGGAAGTAGAATATATTGAAAAAATTGAACGAGAAGAACAGCAACCCTGAAGTGATTTTAAACCTGATTTGGCTGCGCAAAAAAGCTAGTTAAAAATGCTTGACAATACCCCCTAGGGGGTATATACTATAGCTATGCATACAAATAAACAAAAGCTTGCACGAAGGCTGAAAATTATAGAAGGCCAAGTGCGGGGCATACAGAAAATGGTTGATAAAAATGCATATTGCATTGATATTATTACTCAAACTTCAGCCATCAAGCAAGGGCTATCAAGTATAGAAGACTCTCTTTTAGAGGGGCATTTAGGACACTGCGTGGTTAACCAGATTAAGAGCGGGCAGACAGACAAGGCCACCAAAGAGATTCTAAAAGTTTATCAACTAAAAAGAAAATAAAGTTAAATAAAATATGAAAAAAGAAACATACAAAATAAAAGGAATGCATTGCGCCTCTTGCGCCAGTATTATTGAGAGAACTGTTAAAAAAATTGACGGGGTAGAAAGTATTGCAGTTAATAATGGTACAGAAAATGCAAAAATATCTTTTGACCAGAATAAAACAAATCCGGAATCTTTTAATCAAAAATTAGAGCCACTTGGATATTCACTAATTGTGCCTCAAATGCATAATATGAATATGTATGCAAAAGAAATGGGGATGAGCGAGGATGAACATGCCGAACATCTTGGGCTAAATCAGTCAAAACAAGAAAAACTTGCTGAAATCAAGGAGATGAAAATAAAAGTGATGTCTGCGATTCCGCTTGCCGTATTCAGTATTTTTGTGATGGGTTGGGATATCTTGGCAGAGTATAATCTTGCTTCTTCGATGAGTTTTACGATAAAGGAGTTTTTCCACCACCTCTTGCCTCTCATGGCTACATATATTCTCTTTGTAGTGGGGAAACCGTATCTTCTTGGTTTTTATAGGTTTCTTCGCTATGGCAAAGCGAACATGGATTCCTTGATTGGCATTGGCACAGTCGCAGCCTATCTATATAGTTTTGCTGTAACTGCATTTGAAGATGTTTTAAAACCTTTTATAAACGTAGATGCAACTTATTATGATGTCACTATTATTGTCATAACTTTTATAGCGCTTGGTAAATATCTGGAAGCTAGGTCAAAATTAAAAACTGGTGACGCTATTGAGAAGCTTTTAAACTTGCAAGCCAAAACAGCCCTAGTGATTCGTGCCGGAAAAGAAATTGAAATTCCAGTTGACCAAGTAGCGCATGGGGATCTGATTATTGTAAAACCAGGAGCAAAGATTCCTGTTGACGGAACGATAACCGATGGATCATCATTTGTTGATGAGTCCATGGTTACAGGCGAGCCGATGCCAGCTCAAAAGAAAATCGGAGATAGTATTGTGGCAGGCACGATTAATACTAGCGGGTCATTTACTTTCAAAGCAACAAAAGTTGGTTCCGAAACATTGCTTGCTCACATTATAAAAATGGTTGAAGAGGCGCAAGATAGTCGTGCACCGATACAAGCTTTGGCTGATAAGATTTCAAGTGTCTTTGTGCCAACAGTACTTGTTATAGCCTTTGTAACTCTAGGAGTATGGCTTTTATTCGCTCCCTCACTTGGGTTTTCACAAGCACTTTCTTTTGGCCTAGTTTCTTTTGTTAGCATCTTAGTTATAGCTTGCCCTTGCGCTCTTGGACTCGCTACCCCAACCGCTATTATTGTGGGAGTAGGCAAAGGCGCCAGAGAAGGAATTTTAATCAAAGATGCGGCAACGCTGGAAAAACTTCATAAAGTCGATACTATTGTCGTTGACAAAACAGGCACTATTACTATCGGCAAGCCCACTCTTGTTGATATTCAAAACTTTTCAAATTTAAAAGATGAAGAATTTATATCAATTCTTGCATCGCTGGAGAAAAAATCGGAGCATCCAATTGCTCATGCCATTGTTAGTTATGCACAAGAGAAAAATATAAATATAGTAGATGTTTCAAATTTTGAAATCATAAAAGGTAAAGGATTGAAAGGAACAATCGGTGGCATAGAATATTTTGTCGGGAATGCTAAGCTTGTACAAGATCTTGGAATTGCATTTGATAATTCAAAATTAGAACAATACACGGCACAAGGCAAGACCCCTGTTATTATCGCTATGAAAGAAAAAGACAGTAGTTCTATTTTGGGTTTTGTCATGGTAGCTGATGAAGTAAAAACTGAATCCAAACAAGCTGTTAGCGATCTTCATAAGCTTGGAATTAAAGTTGTCATGCTTACGGGGGATGATGAGAAAACAGCTAAATATATTGCATCTCTCGTTGGTATTGATGATGTGGTAGCCCATTTATTACCGCAAGATAAATTAGAAAAGATAAAGGAACTTCAGTCGCAAGGCAGAATTGTGGCGATGGCCGGCGATGGCGTAAATGATGCACCAGCTCTGGCTCAAGCAGATGTGGGTATTGCTATGGCCACAGGCACGGATGTGGCTATTGAGACAGCTGGTATTACACTTCTCCATGGAGATATTTCGAAGCTGGTTAAGGCGATTAAACTTTCCAAAATAACTATGCGTGGAATAAAGCAGAATCTTTTCTGGGCGTTTATTTACAACATTGTCGGTATTCCATTGGCATCAGGAATTTTCTATCCATTTTTCGGTTGGCTACTTTCACCAGTATTTGCAGGATTCGCCATGGCCATGTCTTCGGTGTCTGTGGTCGCTAATTCGCTTAGAATAAAAAGTAAAAAATTATGAAAAAATTTACTATAATTATAGCAATATCATTTCTAGCGGTTGGGTTTCTGGTATTTTGGTCTTTAAACCAAGACAAAAAGCTTAGTCGGTATAAAGCAATTACCAACACAGAAAACTTAGGCCCAATTGGGCAAGTATTTGAAAATCAAGGCCAAACACACATTAAACCAAATGAACCTCATCCAGCTTATAATTCTAATCCCCCAACTTCTGGTTGGCACTGGTTGAACCCAGCAAGTTGGGGAGTTTACAACAGGCCGTTAATTGACGAACAAGCAGTGCATAATCTTGAGCATGGCGGTATATGGATTTCTTATAAAGATATAGACGAAGGTACGCTTGAAAATTTAAAAAAGATAGCTAAAGCCAATGCGCAAAGTGTTATACTTTCTCCTAGAGAGGCAAATGACACCAAAATAATATTGGCATCTTGGACAAGGTTAGAAAAAATGCAAGAATATAATGAAGCAAAAATATTAGAATTTATAAGTCGAAATAAAAACAATTCACCAGAACCATTTGCTAAGTAATTAGTTCAAAAACATCTGGAATTTAACTAATAAAAAATTATAAAGGTCGAAATTATTATAAGTAATAATTAAAAAATAATTATATGATGGGATATTATGGATATAGCGGAATGATGGGAGGGGGATGGGGTGTAATTTTAGGATTTATTGTTTTGGTTGATCTCGTTCTGCTTGGCATCTGGCTTTACAAACAGATTAATAAATAAAAACTGTTTTTAAAAATAGTTTCATTATGAATAAATACACATTCCATGTAACCGGTACTCATTGCGCGGCATGTAAAATTCTTATTGAAGATGTTTTGAAAGAGCAGGTATTTATTAAAAATGCAGAAGTAAATTTAAAAAAAGAAACAGTAGAAGTTGAAACTGATAGTGAACAAAGTATTGAAGAACTGGCCGAGGCGCTGACAAGTAAAATAAAACCAAACGGCTACACACTTAGTGTCGTTAGGCAAGGCCTAACGACTGGTGGCAAGGAAATTATTTGGAAAGCCATACCAATTGGTTTAGCATTTTTGGTACTCTTTTTTATACTGCAAAAATCAGGCATCCTCAATATCGGCATCGGAGGGCAGGCAACACCCACAACAAGCTTCATCATTGGACTTATCGCCTCCGTTTCAAGCTGTTTGGCAATAGTCGGCGGGTTGGTCCTCTCGCTTTCGGCTAAAATTTCACAAGACAATGTTAGCGATACTAAAACTTTTCTGCTTTTTCATATAGGAAGATTAGTCAGCTTTGCTCTCTTGGGTGGAGTTCTTGGATTAGTCGGTAACGCGATAGGTATTAATTTTACCTTTACAGCCATACTAGGACTTGTCGCATCTCTGGTAATGCTCTTGCTGGGGCTAAATTTAGTGGGAGTATTTAAAAAACATAAAGTTACCCTCCCGTCTAATATTTTCAATTTTTTTAGAAAAATAGAACATAAAACCTTTACTCCGCTTGTTATAGGATTCGGAACATTCTTTTTGCCCTGCGGATTTACTCAATCAATGCAAGTAGTGGCATTTTCAAGCGGCTCATTTATGTCCGGCTTTTTGATTATGTTCGCCTTCGCTCTGGGTACTTTGCCAATGCTTGCTTTTCTCTCCTTTGGTTCGGCATCTTTCGCCCACGGGAAACACGCGCCACTCTTTTTTAAATCTGCCGGAGTGGTTGTGATAGGTCTCGGAATATTTGCATTACTCTCTGGGCTGGCAGGACTTGGAATTATAAATCCATTATTTAATATATAATAACAGTATGCACAAAGTAGTTTTAATCATTGTTATATTCAGTCTTGTTGTTGCCCTAGGTGTTATTTTTGCTGGTGGAGAAAAAACGTCAGTGCAGAATGTTGAAATAAAAAACGGCGTCCAATATATTACCATTGACGCTAAAGGTGGATACTCTCCGAGGACTTCCAGCGCCAAAGCGGATATTCCAACTAAGCTTATTATCAAAACAGACGGCACCTACGATTGTTCAGCATCACTTGTAATTCGTTCAATCGGTTTTCAAAAGATTTTACCCCAAACTGGAGAAACAGAAATTGATTTGGGGACTCCAAAAGCCAGAGAACCATTACAAGGAGTTTGTGGCATGGGGATGTATAGTTTTGTTATTAATTTCAGTTAGTGATTTTTTCTATTTATTCTGGTATATTCATTTCAGTATGTCTAAACTTTCAGTTGGCATAGTCAGAGCTCTATACGACATGAGACAAATGACTATTCTACTAAACTAATACCTTTTGAATTTACGATCATGCTTCCGCCCCCTCGCTATGAGCGGATGATATTAAGTCGTAATCAAAAGGGGAGGATACTTCATTCCGTACCGCCAGCACCTCGCTAGGGGCAGATTATGGCTTTAGGTTGGCTAACAAGATACAGTAGTTGTTTTTTAGGTAAATTTTTAGTTTTCCACACATTATTTTCTAAACTCTTTCACGATGATATATAATAGGGTTATATAAATAATCTTTAATTAAATGTACCCACAAAAATTACGTTTTTTCTTTGTTCTGTTTATTTTTGTCAGCATTTTTTCTTTTACCCCGAAAGTTTTTGCTTCTACTATTATTACTACTGATATTACCGCAGATACAACATGGACACAGGGTCAAAGCCCCTATATTGTACAAAATGATACACATGTGGCTTCAGGAATCACTCTAACTATTAATCCTGGAGTTGTTGTTAAATTTTCCCAAGATAAGATTCTGTGGATTGATGGAAAGCTTTTAGCCGAGGGTGTTTCAGACAATAAAATAGTTTTTACCTCAATCTACGACGATTCTTATGGTGGTGATACGGGTGACGGTAATTTATATAATACTTGGTCTATCATTTTTACCCAGACATCATCTCCAAGTACTTTTAAATATATTGTAGAAAAATATGCCTATACAGGTTTGCAATTTAGTTACAGTTCAAATTCGTTGGTTGAGAATATCGAGATAGATCATAGTTCTAGGGGTATTCTGATAGTAGAATCTGATACGACAATAAAAAATATAAATATTACAAATGCAGGCATAGGACTGATTATTTTACAAAATAGTCATGTAAATGGTTCTAATATAGTAATAGAAAACGTTTTTGAATCTGCTATTACGGTTCATCAAAATTCTAACTATCAAAATTTCCCCAACATATATTCATCAGCAGAATTAGAAAATGTTTCTTTAAAGAATGGTACTAAATATGGCATTTCTGTATCACAGAACAGTAGATTAAAACTTAAAAATTCAGAAATAAGTGGCTTCAGTGATTCCGGTATAAATTGTAATTATGGTTCTTCCTCATATTCTCGTAGTGCTATTGATGTAACTAATACGAAAATAGAAAATAATAAATATGGTATTTATTCTTTTTACTGCGATGATATCATAAAAAATAATTCCATAATAAATAACTTGAATTATGGATTTTTTAACGTCTATAACAGCACTTTTCACGCAGTTGTTGTGGATGCCAAAAATAATTTCTGGGGTTCACCTACGGGGCCTTATCATGCTACAAATCCAAGTGGTTTAGGTAATAAAGTTTCCGATGGAATTTTATTTTCACCTTGGCTTTTAACCGATCCACTCCTACCTCCACCACCATGTTGTTCCAGTGTTCTTTTCCTGCCTGGAATCAAGGGAAGTGTCCTTGAGAAGGGTTCTGACACACTTTGGCCGCCCACTTTCTTTAGTAATGACATATCTCAACTTGCTCTGACACAAGATGGTGAAAGTGTAAACGACATTCACACTGTCGGCATCTTGAATACATTTAAAGGCACTCCGATATATGCTCCATTCTCAAGTTTTATGAATAATCTTGTTTTGGATGAGACAATGGAAGAATGGTTGCCACTTGCTTATGATTGGAGATTTTCACCGGAGAAAATATTGAATAATGGCATCAAAACAAAAACCGAGACACTTGATGTTATAGGTGAAATTGAAAAGCTTGCGGCTAAGTCAAAAACTGGCAAGATAACCATCGTTACTCACTCTATGGGAGGTTTATTGGGGAAAGCAATAATTAAAAAACTCAGTGATGAAGGAAAAGATAGCTTAATAGATTCTTTCGTAATGGTTGGTACACCACAACTTGGCACACCGCAGGCGATAGCTGCCATACTTCATGGAGACAGTGAAGGTATTGCCGCTGGATTTATAGTTAATCCTATAGGTATACGCAGGATAGCACAAAATATGCCGAGTGCTTACAATTTACTTCCTTCTCCTCGCTATTTTACTGAAGTGTCAGATCCAGTTTTCATATTTAATGAAAGTGCTCCATTTACACAAACATGGCGGGATTTCTGGGGAACAACAATAAACACTTTTCCTAGTTTCCTTTCATTTATTACCGGGACAGGCGTAACACGTACTAAACCAGCAGAAACTGAATTAAAAGATCCCGAAGTATTAAGACCTGAACTTATGACAGATGCTATTAGTTTTCATAATATGTACGATAGTTATCAACTTCCGGAAAATATTCGTGTTGTACAAGTTGCAGGATGGGGCAGTCCGACGACGAAAGCCGTTGAGTATAAAATGTATCACGGGTATCCAAATTATGAGACAAAATTTACTGTTGAAGGTGATAGAACCGTTGTTTATCCAAGTGCAATTTCGTCGGTTGCCGATGAAACATATTTTTTTGACATTGGGAAATATAGAAAAAATGAGAATATTACTACCCAGCACAGAGATTTATTGAGTTCTGGTCCAGTTCAGACTCTTTTGATGTCTGTTATAAAAGATCAAACTACGGCGGAGTCTAATTTTATAACAAAAACAAAACCACAAGTAACAGATTTAGATGATCAACTTATTGTTGGCACTCATTCTCCCGTTATCCTCGGCGTATATGACCAGTTTGGAAATTTTACCGGTATTGATCCGAACCAAGACCTTTCAGCTGATGTTCTCTCCATTAAAGAAGATATTCCGGGGAGTGTGTTCTCCTATACAAGTGAAAGTCAAAATATCTTTCTGCCAAAAGATGGTAACTATAACTTTATTTACAAAGGAACCGGCAATGGACCAACTACCGTGACAATTGAAAACTTTATTGCTGACACAACAACTCCAATAGTCTCATACACCGACATTCCAACAACACCAAATACTGTCGCAACTTTCACAGTGCAAAGTTCTACTCCTGAAAATACCGTAATAGCACTTGATGCAAATGGTGATGGCGTAACAGATAGTACAATCTCTGCGGATAATACTGAATTATCTCTTAATGAACTCATTATACTTATTAAAGAAAAAATTTATACACTTGCTATTAAAGATAAACTAAAACAAAATCTTCTAAAGCAAATATTAAACCTAGAAAAGAAGATTGATAATAAAAAACAAAAGAATGTTAAAATACTTGCCAATCTGCAAAAGAAAATATCAAAACAGGAAATGAAAGGAAAGATAAATACCGCTGATGCCACGGAACTCGCAAACTTACTTGATATTCTTGAATCGCAAGCAGAAGATATTTCTCTTGATTCCGGTATCTTAACTGACCTTAAAGTAAAAATACAATCGCTTAATATCAAACAAAATCTTAAAAATGATCTCTTAAAACGTGTTGGGATGCTTGAAAAGAAACAACAGCTCGTTAAAACTCTGTCAAACTTATCAAAAAGTATAGTGAAGAAAGCTGATAAAGGGAAGATAGCCGATAGCGACGCACAGGCACTTATTGATCTTCTTAGTCAAATTCAAGGTGTGATATAAAAAACATGAATACAAAAAAAATCACTTTCGGTTTACTAGTTATCTCTTTAGTTGGTTGGGGAATAGGTGTTTTTTTGTTGAAGTTCTATGATTGCGGAAATAGTATCTTTTGTTACAACCTCACCACTCGATCATTTGCCTTATACTACGGCATGCCTGCGTTAGCATTTATATTCTTTATACTAATTTTTACGCAACAAGCTTTCTCCGCATGGAAAAAATTCGCAATTTGGTTTTTACCTCTCGCAATACTGCTTTTTATTTTTTACCCAGACCCCGCATCCGGTGATTATTTCTCCCCGTATCCTGAACAGATATTCAAATGGGTAAGTATTCTTTATGTCGTAATCAGTATTCTAATTGTTGCTTTGAAAACAATCAGACAAAGAACCGAGAAGTATGACTAATTTTTACAAAAAAGCCTACTCGCCCGGAAGCATCTTGAGCAGGCGGGGAGTAACTATTATAGAATTGCTGGTGGTGTTGGCAGTATTAGGTATTATAATTTCAGTTGTAATTCCCCAATTTTCAAAGACACGAGAAAATCAAGTGCTTAAAAGTGGAGTGCAAGATATTTTGTCTTCAATAGACAAGGCTCGTTCGCAAACTCTTGCATCTCTAAACTCTTCAGAATATGGTGTGTATTTTGAACCTGACCAAATTGTAATTTTCAAAAGCAATGCTTTTAATCCCGATGCGGAAGATAATGAAATAATCAATATTGTAACACCTGCAAATATTTCAAATGTTACCTTAAATTTGGTTAGTGGCACCACAGGCGAAATATATTTCAATCGCCTTTCTGGAAGTCCAAGCAAGACTGGTACGATAACTATTTCCACTACAAATTATTCTAAAATTATTACAATTTGGGCTACCGGAGTTGCAAGCGTAGATTAACTAGTGAAAACCGTTCTTGCTTTATAAAAGAAATACCCAAGTGGTTTGCTTGAGTATTCCCCAATATTATAATATTTGCTATACTATGGTTAGTTGATTTCAATGATACTTGCTGAGCCGGACCAATGCTTCACATTTTGGGCTGACTGTATTGCGGAACTTCGTCTGGTATAACCCTCACTGGTGGCAACGATTTCACCATTGTTCGCTTTGAGCCTCCAACGGTGTTCACCTGCAGTATCTAAAAAAACTTCAAATTTACTTATAAATTTTTTAAGTTTATTTAGCTTATAATCAAAGTAGTTTGTACGCAAAGACCATCGACCAATGCCTTTACCACTCTGTGGAGTCCATTTTACCAAAAGATGAACTCCCTTGTCAACACATTTTAGGAAGTATATAATAACAATATGGTAAAAGAAGAAAAAAAGTATGAGTTTATTGGGGGAAATATTCGTAAGGCTAGAGAACTATCGGGTCTTTCTCAGAGACAACTAGCCGAAAAATTAGGGTACGAATCTTCCACTACCGTTTCGTACATAGAATCTGGAGAAAGAAAAGTATCTATAGTAGATTTGGAAAAAATTGCTACTCTGCTAGATAGAGATATTCGCTACTTTATAGGCCAACCGGAAGAACAATTAAATGTTAGAGTGGCTTTGCGAGCAGAAACTGGTTTAAAAGAAAAAGATAAAGATGCAATTTTACATATTATAGAAATGGCAAAGGATCGAACTAGAGAAGATGGAGGAAATAAATGAAAAAGCAAGGATCGGAGCATCTAGGAATCTTGCTCGAGACTTAATAAAAAAATGCAAAATAAAAGAAATACCAATTTCTCTTAGGGTCATAATTACTTATCTACAATCAACACATAATCTTGGTGTTTATTCGTCGGTCAATTTTAGTGATAAGTTGTCTGGAATACTGGTAACCATTGAAGACGAAACAGGAACGAAACGCAGAGATGAAATTCACTACAATGAAAACCATAATTGGCATCGCAAAAGATTTTCTATTGCCCACGAAATAGGCCATTTACTATTTAATACCTCTTGTGGAGAATCTAGATTCGATTTATATAATTCAAAATCTCCGAATGAAACTGAAGCTAACCAATTCGCCTCAGAATTACTGATGCCACTATCTTTCCTAAAAACTGATTTTAAAAAGGGGAAAATTAATATCAAAGATCTCGCATGGAAATACATTGTCAGCGAAGAAGCTATGGGATGGAAAATAGCGAGCACAAACTTACTTGGAAAAATTTAATAGATTAGATACAACTTTTCCTTATCTCCCTATACATGATTGTATCTTAGTTCTAGTATGTTTTAGGAGTTGAAAAATGGCTTATTTTGTGGCATTATTAGGCTATGAGTATTAGTTTATCTGATAACGAAAAAAGAGACGTAATAAAATACCTAGAGGCAGGAAAACCGTTACCAGAAAAGTACCGTTTTTTGCTATTTGACGATGATCGTGAGGTTGAGCTTGTTTGGAATGGTAAAACAAATGAGACAGAAAATGTTGTGTTGCCATTTCAAGTGATAGAACAAATAGACGAGCCAAGAAGCGATGAAAAATTCGGGAATCAGGATACGCTTTTTGACACAGGAGGCAGGCAGATTTCAGGTTGGACTAATAAATTAATTTGGGGAGATAATAAACTAATTCTATCGTCTCTTAAAAATGGACCACTTCGCAAAGAGATAGAGGCACAGGGAGGGTTAAAGCTAATTTATATCGACCCACCTTTCGATGTCGGTGCTGATTTTTCTATGGATATAACCATCGGTGACGGAGAAGATGAAGAAAGTTTTACCAAAAAGCCATCAGTGATAGAAGAAATTGCTTTTCGTGATACATGGGGCAAGGGTGCAGATAGTTTTATCGCTATGATGTACGAGAGATTGAAACTTATGCATGATTTACTTGTAGAGGATGGAAGTATTTATGTACATTGTGATTGGAGAGTTAATGGTTATATGCGATTAATACTAGATGAAATTTTTGGTAAAGATAATTTTCAAAACGAAATTGTATGGCAAAGATTTGGTGCCCACAATGACGGTAAAAAATATGGGGTTGTTACAGATACAATTTTTTATTACAGTAAGTCTTCTTCAAGGATTTATAACCAACAAACGGAACCTTATACGGAAGAATATATAAAAGAGAGATTTACAATGCAGGATCCAGATGGTCGCCGTTTTTATCCAAATGTAATTACAGGAAAGGGTTCAGGACCCGCAAGAATCTTTCGAGGGGTGTCTCTCTTACCCGCCAAAGGCAGACACTGGACATATACCCAAGATGGGATAGACGAACTCGAGAAACAAAATGGAATTTATTACACGAAAGAAGGTACTCCTTGCTTAAAACAATATTTAGATGAGTATCCAGGCAGACCAGTTCAAAATCTCTGGGCTGATATATTTATGACGAAAAGTGGTTCTGAATTGTTAGGTTACCCAACACAGAAACCTGAAGAATTACTTACAAGAATAATTAAAACTTCCACTAACGAAGGCGATCTCGTTGCTGACTTTTTTGTTGGTTCAGGAACAACTGCTGCTGTTGCAGAAAAGCTAAATAGGAAATGGATTGCCTCCGATTTAGGTAAATTTTCTGTTCATACAGCGAGAAAAAGATTGATTGGTGTACAGAGAGAATTGAAAAAGGAAAACAAAAATTTCAGAGCTTTTGAAATTTTAAATGTCGGAAGATATGAACGAGAAAATTATATTTCTGTAAATAATGATTTGCGAGCCGAAGAAAAAGCTAAACAAGCACAGCAAAAAGAAAAGCAGTTCATTGCACTTATTCTTACCGCCTATAAAGCTGAACCGGTAGAGTCTTTTGTAAATTTAGCAGGAAAGAAAAGAGATAGACTGATAGCAGTAGGGCCTATCAACATGCCCGTGTCTTCAAAAATGGTTAAAGATATTTTTACAGAATGTCGGAAAAAAGGAATTACGAAAGTTGATGTGCTTGGTTTTGATTATGAAATGGGATTGGATTTCAAAGAATACAGCGAGCAAGGAATGGATATTGTTTTTAAAATAATTCCGAGAGAAGTTTTTGATAAAAAAGCTGTAGAAAAAGGACAAGTAAAGTTTTACGATGTAGCATACGTTGAGTGTAGACCAATTATAAAAGGTAAAGGCAATGCAAAAGAGCTTTCAATAGAATTGACTGACTTTTCAGTTTTTTATAATCAAGATAATTCAGGTGAAATTGAAGAAGCCTTGAAACCGGGAGGATCAAAGGTGGTTGTAGAAAATGGTCAAGTAGTAAAAATCAGTAAAGATAAACAGACAGAAATTGTTTCAAAAGAAGTTTTGACAAAAAAATGGGGAGACTGGATTGACTACTGGGCAATTGACTATAATTTTACTAGCCGGAAAGAAATTATACGAGTACCGAAAACTCATGGAGATAATTTGTTTGAGAAAGGCAAAACACAGGATCTGCTTGAATACGAAGAGGTTTGGACCGGAGATTATATTTTTGATAACGAGTGGCAGAGTTTTCGCACAAAAAAGAACAGGACTCTAGAGTTTGTTTCAGCACCCAAAGAAATGCCAAAGGGAAATTACAAGGTCGCTGTTAAAGTAGTTGATATTTTCGGCAACGATACTACTAGAGTAATTGATGTTAAGATATAAACAAAATGACCAATAATGAATTAATACAAAATATCCTTTCTATTCCCACAGAATCTCGCACTATGGAATTTAAGCGTCTTGGCAGTAGAAATGATGGAGTTGATAAAACACTTCAATCTATTGTGGCTATGGCTAATACTGATGGCGGAACTATAATTCTTGGAGTGGATGATCCGCAGAAAACCACACTTAAAGGACTAAATAGAATTTTTGGAATAGAGGAAAATATAGAACTTTACGATGAAATTGGCAGATCCGTTAGAAAGATTTATCCTCCAATATCTGGAATTTGGCCACCAAAATTAATAGATGGTGGGAATGGTAAAAGAATTGGACTACTTTCCGTACCAAAAGTTGGAGATGGATTTAGACACTATGAAAATCATGTATGGATTCGTCTAGAGCGAGGTAATAAAATGCTAAATCCTCAAGATATTTTACATCTTGCATATGTAAAGGGATTTTCTAGGTCAGACAAAGAGCTCGTAGAAGTTGATTTCAATTTACTAAAAACTAATTTTTACGAGGATTGGAGACAGAAAAGAGGTATTAGCGATAAACCAATTGAATTCATTTTAGAAAAAACAGGACTAGCGAGGAAAGATGACAGTAAAAATTTGTTACCAACTAGAGCTGCTGTCTTATTATTTGCTGAATTTCCAAATGACCTTTTAGAGACAAAGTGTTCAGTGCGAGTTTTTCAAGTTCAAGGAAATCGAGAAACAATTACTAGAGAAACATTAAATTGGATAGGGACTCCAAAAAATATAAATGGTCCAATTGCAAAGCAGATTACCGATGCCCATGAGTATGTTCTTGGATTATTGAAAGCCGGAATGCGAGTGCCATCTGGATTTAGAACAACGTATAGTATTCCTGAGCGTGCAGTTAAAGAAGCCATAACCAATGCAGTAATTCATCGTGATTATCATACAAAACGAGATATTGAAATAAGAATTTTTGAAGATCGTATAGAGGTTGAAAGTCCTGGGTTATTACCATTTAATATTACTCCTTCAAATATTGGTATTGAACGATCCCATCAATACCGCAATGATTTATTAGTAAAACATTTGCGTGAATTTCCGGATCCACCCAATCTTGATCAAAATGAGGGTGTGAGAGCGATGCGTCAGACTATGAAAACAGCGAACCTTTATCCGCCTATTTTTTTCACATATCCGAATCTTCAGGATGCGGTAAGAGTAGTTTTATTAAACGAAAAAGCTCCCAATGAATGGGATAAAGTTTCTGATTATTTAATTAAAAATAAATATATTACAAATACCGAAGCTAGGGGAATCTTACTTACAGAAGATACAGTAAAAGTATCTAAGAGATTTAATCGGTGGGTAAAACAGGGACTTCTTACTAAAATTACACCACGGACTGGAGCTAAACGTAATGTGCGGTATCGACTACCAACTGCCGATGAAAGGAGTTTATTTACCAGCGACAAAAGTAAATAACTAGACAATCCCATTTTATAAGCACATTTAGAACATTCATTTACCCTATATGGCATTACACAAAAATTTCCCTAAAAACCCATACGAAATACTAGATCCTGCAATTAGGTGGTTTCCGGCTGATGAAGACCTGCGAGAGCAGGGATATGAAAAGTTATTGCCTCCTCTTGTTGCAGAACTTCGTAAAAAGGTAAAAGAATGGCGAGCAAAAAATTATGAAGGTGCGAGTGAAACTTCTAAAGCACTTTTGAACTGGTGGTTTAAGGAGGAACATATTTTATACGATAAAGATGGAGTGTCTTTTAATTTCAAATACTATTTCGCACAAAGAGAAGCTGTTGAGACAGTGATTTGGCTTTATGATGTCGCTAAAGTAAAAGATAAATACGATTTGATTCGTTACAATTCCACAGGCATAGTAAGTCCTCAGATGTTTACTGAAGACTGGCTTCGTTTTGTCATAAAAATGGCGACCGGAAGCGGAAAAACAAAAGTCATAAGTCTAATAATTGCTTGGGCCTATTTTCATAAGCTGTATGAAAAAAATTCCGAACTAGCAAAAAACTTTCTTTTAATTACACCCAATGTCATTGTTTTTGAACGAATCAAGAATGATTTTGAAAGTTTAAAAATCTTCTTTCAAGACCCTGTTCTGCCTGATAACGGTTTTCTAGGACAAAACTGGTATAACGATTTTCAAGTAACCCTACACTTGCAGGATGAACTAAAAAATGTTTCAGATACCGGAAATATTTTTCTAACAAACATACATAGAGTTTTTGAGGGTGATGTTTCTATCGCAAGCGTTGATGACGAAGATACAAGCGAATACTTCCTTGGTGAAAAACCGGTTGTAAAAACAAGTGATTCTAAAGTGGACCTCGGATCTATTGTTCGTGATATAGATGAACTCATAGTAATAAACGATGAAGCCCACCATATCCACGACGAAAAAATGGCTTGGTTTAAGTCCATCCAAGATATTCATAATCGCTTAAAAGGTAAAGGTACAAAATTAGCCTTACAAATAGATTTAACTGCTACTCCTAAAAAGAATGATGGATCAATCTTTGTGCAGACCATATCAGACTATCCTCTCGTTGAAGCCATACATCAAAGAATAGTTAAAAATCCTGTTGTGCCGGATGAGGCAAGTTTTGGAAAATTAAAAGAAAATCAGAGCTCACTATTTAGTGAAAAGTATCGTGATTATATCAATCTTGGAGTAGAAGAATGGCGAAAAGCATATAAAAATCTTGAACCGACTGGTAAAAAATCAATTCTTTTTATCATGACTGATGATACAAAAAACTGTGACGATGTTGCGGAATATATTGAAGGAAGTTTCTCTGATTTAAAAGGTGCTGTTTTAACTATTCATACAAATAAAAGTGGTGAAATTTCTGAGAGTACATCGGGTAAGAGTAAAGAAGAATTAGATATATTACGTAAGCAAGCTAATAACATAGATAGCTTAGAAAGCCCCTATAAAGTCATTGTGTCTGTTTTAATGCTGAAAGAGGGTTGGGATGTCAAAAATGTGGTAACAATTGTCGGTTTGCGACCATATGCTTCTGATTCTAAAATTTTACCTGAACAGACACTTGGCCGAGGACTTCGTAGGATGTATTTTGGCAAAGAAAACGTAGAAGAATATGTGAGTGTGATAGGAACACCTGCGTTTATGGATTTCGTTACATCCATTAAGGGCGAAGGTGTTTTACTTGAAAAAAGACTCATGGGAAAGGGTACAAAACCAATTACACCAATGGTTGTTGAAGTTGATAAAGATAATCCCAAAAAAGATATAGCAAAACTGGATATTGAAATACCGGCGATGTCTGCTAGAATTCAAAGAGAATACAAAAATCTAGCAGACTTGGACCCGTCTAAATTTGAAAATAACAAGCTAAAAGTAAAAATATTTAGCGAGCAAGAAAAAAGAGAAATTATTTTTAAAGATGTGGTGGGGGAAGAATTCCATCACAGTACAGAACTTACCGGGGATATTAACCCCAATTATCAAACTGTTATAGGATTTTTTGCACAAGCAATTATGAGGGAGCTTCGTCTTTTTGGTTGCTACGATGTTTTATATGAAAAAGTAAAAATATTTATAAAAAATTATCTTTTTGAAAAAGAGATTGATTTAAATGATTTGAATATATTTAGAAATTTATCGGAACAGCTATCAATTAAAACAATCAAAGAGTCGTTTAAAAAAGCTATTAATGATCTAACTATTAAGGATAAAGGAGACACAGAGATACGAAACTATATAAAAGTGAGTGAAGCAAGGCCATTCGTGGTGAATAACAAATCTTTCTTCATTCCCAAAAAGTCCGTATTTAATCGAATAGTCGGAGATAGTGATTTTGAATTGGTATTTTCTGAATTTCTAGAGAAATGTGATGATGTTGTTTCGTTTGCAAAAAATTATATGAATAAAGAAGCAAATGCTTTGCGAATTGAATATAAAAACGCCGAAGGATTTATCGCTACATATTATCCTGATTTTTTTGCTAAGACTGACAATAAAACAATTTATATTATTGAGACGAAAGGCAGAGAAGACGAGGATGATAAGATTAAATTTGATAGATTAAAATTGTGGTGCGAGGATGTGAATTCTCGACAGAGTAGGTCAATATACAAAGCATTATATGTAAAACAGGAAGAATGGGAAAAATACAAAGCAAAAGATTTTAAGGAATTAATTAATTTACACAATAGTAGTTAAAAAATCCCATGAAAGTTTTTATTGACACAAATGTATACTTATCTTTTTTTGGGGTAGATCCAAATCTTCCCGCTCTTTTAGAGTTTAAGAAATTACTAAAGGATAAAAATTCAAAAGTAGAGTTAATAGTAACTCAACAGCTTTTTGACGAATATGAAAGAAATGTTGGAAGCATAATGGATATGTCTAGACAGCAACTTGCAAAGGAAGCATTTGACCTAAAATTAGTCGCACCTGAATATCTTGAAAAAGAATTTAAAAACGATATAAATAAAATCATAGAAAAAGCAAAGTTGCTTAAAGAAAAGAAACTAGAAAAATTAGAAAAAAGTTTCTTGGAAACAGAAAAAGTAATAAGTGAAATTTTCTCACTAGGTATTAACATACCGTTAACAGATGAGATTATTCTAAAAGCTAAAGAAAGATGTGACAGAGGAAACCCGCCAAGAAAAATCAAAACATCCCCGGAGAATAATACTTCTTATGGTGATGCAATTAACTGGGAATCTATACTTTCTTCCGTTAATGATAATCTAATTATTATCAGCAACGATCCAGACTACGCTGAACTTTTTAAAAAGCAAAAAATTATAAACCGCTTTCTAAAAAAAGAATGGAATAAAAAAGGTAAAACTATACACCTATACACTCAATTGGGTATATTTATAAATACTTTAGAAAAGGAACCTGTAATCCCAAAAGAGGCTATAGAAAAGGAAATAAGAAGTTCGGATCTAATTTCCATCGAAAAACCATTGGCTTACCATATACTCACAACCGAAGAAAGAATCTTTCCACTATCAGGTGCAGTCTCTAATGTTTTTTCTACTATACCGAGTTTTTCAGAACATGCAATTCGAGTTGATGAAAGTGGTTATCTTAGGGGTGTTGCAGACATAGGATCTATAACGAACAGATTACAAATTGAAAGCATTACGGACCCTAGAGCAACAAAAATAGAAAGACTGGATTTACTTTCCGGCATAAATCAAGGTGCATTAACTAATATTTCCAAAAATTTTGATATTACTGATATTTTGGGAATAAACAAAGGCATAAATTCTCTAATAGCACCAAAAGATGATAAGAAAGATAATGACGACAAACTGGCTACATAATTTTTATGGAAATTGAATCAAAACAACAAATTCTTGAACGGCGAAAAGAAATTGAGCAGGAACTTGTGAAAATGCTCAAAGAAACGGAGAGCAGTTTTTCCTTGCAACATGTTAAAGATGTTATTTTCCATGAAGAAGAACAAGACGATATGATGAAAGTTGTGGCTATGTTTGACCGTGGCGGAGACACTTCGGAGTTGAGCAATATTCTTGAATTAGCAAGCGATGCCTGGAATTACTTTCCGCATAAAGCAATCAATGGTCTTTCCCCGGCTGAGAAACTACTGGAGTATCAGAATAAAAAGGATAAAAAATAATTCATGAAACCACAATTAAAAATTCTCCAAGATTTTATAAAACCATATTTTAGATATAAGTGTCCTATCGTAAAATATAAAAAAGAAGAATGGAATGGATTAGCAAATACAGAAAAGAACATTATCTATATAAATTCAGAGAACGATCATTTGGAATTGAATTGTATGGTTGGGGAAGTAACTTATAAGCCTTCCTCAAAAATAAAATTAAAAGGAAGTGAGGGCTATTTCTTTACTCTTTTGCACGAAGTGGGTCACTTTAAAATTCCTTTTAAAGTAAAAAGTAGAAAATTTGAAAAAATAAAAGCAGATATTAAAAAAGAATTAGGTGTAACAAAAACTTCATTAGATAGTATTACTTATTCAGCGGAAGACTATTTTAAAAAAGACAGTGAATATTTCGAATTCAGATCTTGGCTTAAAGGGGGTTCAATGACACAACATATCAAGGTTAATGAATGGGCAATTAAAGAATTTAGAAGAAAAAGGAAGGATATAAATAAAATTATAAAAAATATAAAATAATTCGTGAAACCAGTTTTAACAAAAAAAGCACACAAGGAACTAAAAGAAATACTACGAAAGCAATTTAATGGCACTTCCGTTGTTTACCCCGATGAACTAGTTGAAGATTTTGGTCTAACATTACTTAATCTGACAGCTACAGTGCTTAAAAGAGAGATCAGATTAAAAAAATTACAACATAGTAATACTCAATAATGTATTATCTTTATATCCTTTTATGTGCTGACAAAACCTTATATACTGGAATTACCACAGATTTGAAGCGAAGAATTGTCGAGCATAACAGTGCTAAGTTGGGTGCGAGATACACTTCTTCTCGTAGACCGGTCAAAATGGTTTATTCTAAAAAATTCAAAAACAGATCCGCCGCATCTAAGGAGGAAGCCCGAATCAAAAAGTTGAAAAAATCTAAGAAATTAGAATTGATTAAGAAATAAAATGGAACTTAAGCCGGAACAAATTGAGAAATTCAAAGAACTTCACAAGGGGTTGGATGGTTTTGAGAAGTACTCTGAAGATGAAGTTAGAGAAATTGCTAATGGAGTTGCTAATTACTATTTAACACTTTTTAAGATCTATCAGCGTGTTAAGAAAGAGAAAAAATGGTCCATAGACGAGGACATATTATAAATAATATTTTTCTAATTGCAATTTAGTGCCTTACGCCAACCGGCATCAATAGCCTCTTTTTCGGAACAGAACCACTTCTCACCCTTACTTTCGTCTATTACAGTTTTGTTGTATGAGCCACATCCAACCACATGAAAGATTTTCTCCTTACTTGAGCCGATATTGCCTTTGATTGTACAAGAATCTGCATTGTTAGTTTGTGTTGAATTAGTAGTGCTTGTCTTAGTCGTGTCGCCATTACAGGTACTAGGAGACCATAGACCTGCTTTATTAGCTTGTGCTTCTTTCTGTGCGTTTTTAAACCCTGTTTGATACTTATATGCTGTATTGTATGTATATTCGTGAGCATAGCCCTGTTCAATCATGTATTTATTGTAAAATAGACCGTCCTCACGATAGATATAGCCCAGTAGACGGTTATATTTATCATACGTTCCTTGGGTAGCATCTGTTTCTATTCTTACCCTTTTACCTGACAATAATTCTTTGGCCTTACTTGATGCCTCTACCCCAAAACATTGGACATCTTTTCTAGGATCAACTGTTTCCGGTGTATCTATTCCAATAAGACGGAAAGTTTCTGTTTTACCATCCATATTTAGTTTAATTGTGTCACCATCAACGACGCTTACGACAGAATAAAATTTAGATGGAGTAATGGAAGTTTCTGTTATATCTGGTGCCAGTAATACAGAATCCGTATTGGTAATTATTTGGACATCTTTAGCTGTGTTATTAAACGCCGCCTTTTCCGCATCAGGAGAAAAAATGCCTATAATTATTAAAATGGCTATTATTCCGCCGATGATATATAAATGGTTTTTTTTCATAATTTATTTATATTTTCTTTCGCTTAAAAATCAAAACAAAACTTGTGGTACTGCTTCCCCAACTTGAAGCACTAATACCTGCAAGCGGAGTTATAGCGACAAGCTCCCATCCTTGATTGCCCATCTCATTTAAAGATTGCTCCGCACCAGAATCAATCTTTTTATTAAGCCAGCCCTTAACATTTGGCTCTATAATTTTGTATTCCCATTTATCCATAAATAATTCGTTTTATCAGTTTATAATATTATGTATAAATCAAGGATGTATATCCCATTGGACCATACATCCTAAATCTTTCATTCTTGTATTTTTTATCTAATTCTTTAGGTGCTTCTTTAGCATCAAATGCCCATCTTTCTGGAGCTTTATAGTCTTTATGCCAGTTAGACATTTGGAACATGCCTTTTACTTCACTATCAGCAATAGCTAACACGTATTCAACATCTTGAGATGGTTTTCCTTTCCATGCTCGACTAACAGCTTGTTTTACGCTCATGCCTTTTCTGTAGTTATTACTGATATTTAGAAGCAATATTTGTTTTCCAGTTTTTTCTTTTATCATACTTCATAGAGTATAGCGTTTTTCAGTCCAAAAACAACAGTACTTAGCTTGTTTTGCTTTTTATTTTTGGTAGTTACGGTATCTTTACTGGTTTGTTGGTAGTATTATCCCATATCTCCCACTCTGTCATTATTGGCGATGCACGAAGATTAAATCCTACACCGTTAGCTATACTAGTTACATCCACAGTAATACCCTTTTGAGCGAGATAAATTTTTACATTTCTGCCTTGATTTGTTATATCCATAAGAGAACCAGTCATACCACCGATTGTTACCACACCACCATCACCGCAAATAGGTATATTGCCTCCAAAATAAACAAAGGTGTTTAACCCTCCCAATATATTTATTTTTTGTAATTCACTGTCAGGTATTTTAAAAACAGCTTTTTTTATCACAATATCACGAGGAGTCATAGGACATGAAAGTCTACCATCAGTCCATTGATAGTTGAAATTATAGTCTGAGTAAGTATTTGGTGTTGGTGTAACAGGGCTATTACAAGATGCCTGAACAATTTTGTCTCTGTAAACTATCTTTTCCACCGGTTTTTCCACTATCCGGTCTTGATACACTATTTTTTCTACTAGCTTCTCAATTATTTTATCTTGGAAAACTATTTTTTCCGTCGGTTTTTCTACAACTCGATCTTTATAAACAATCTTTTCTACCAACTTTTCGATAATCCGTTCTTCATAAACCACCTTTGGCTTTTCCACTATCCGGTCCTGATAGACCACTTTTTCGATTACCACTTGTTTACATTGTGGGTTCTCCTGTGCAAGATTTTTTTGTAACTCCGCTAGTGTTTTTTTAAGGGAATTAATCTCTGTATTTTTATTTTCGATCTCCCCTTTTACCATCTGAAGTTCAGACTGTAAGTTGCTTGCCTGTGCCGGTAGTTCCACTTTTGGTGTTTCCTTATTTTTTGAAGAAGTATTTATTGTAGGTTTTTTCTCTTGCTTAACGACATTAGGTTTTTCTTCGCCAGTATCTTGTTTTAACTCTTCTTTGGGAACATCTTTTTTAAACCAAGTACCAGGATTCCACCAAACAGCGGACACAATCTGGGGTGTCAAAAAAATAAGCGAGATAAATAGTATTGATAATGTTTTTAGTGATTTTCTCCAAGATTTTATACCGGCATATATTGAACATAATAGGAAAAAGTAAAATCCGACTTTCATTATATTTACTACATTGTAAAAAATTGGGAATATTCCCAGATTAAATAATTTGGATTTAATATCCAATGCATTTGGTAGAGAATCTATAAAATCTCTTAGTAAGCTAAATGGGTTGTAGAAAAACCACGTAAACGCTACCACAAAAAAGATTATCGAGTAAAACAGTTCTTTGTTCCATTTTTGATTATTCATTGTTTTTCCATAAATTATTTATACTAATCAATTTTATGTGAGATGGGGCATTGCAATGGCCATATTACGACGGGCTGTTTCATTATTTTCGTCTATATTTATGACTTCAACACAAACCTCTAACATTTCCATATAACAACACATACGACGCAATGCGTTGCCCTTATTATTAAGAACAATCACACTTTTTGGATCTATCTTCAATGCTTCATTATATGCTTTAATTGCCTCCTGATAATTACCTAATTGATATAATGCGTTTCCCTTATCATTTAGGGCAATCGCTTCTTTTGTAGATTCATGCTCCATAAATGCCTTTATTTTAAATAAACAAAGAATATATAAAAATAATCACAACTAGAATAAATGTCCACATAAGTCGGTTTGCTGTAATAGTGGGAAACATTCCAGTTTTATTTTGTTCTTGTTGTTCGTCTGGGTGAACTTGATAACTTAAAACCAAAATTATGGCAAATATAGCTAACCATCTAACATCTTCCCATAAACGATATGTTGCTATAGCTCCCAAAATCCATATCAATATCCACATAATTTTTTCTTTTGTTTTTAGAGATAAATCTATGAAATAGGCAACAAAAAGCCCACCACAGAGGTTAGTGACTTTCGTCACTTACGCCAGTTTCCCGGCGTAGCCAAGCAGGTCAACCCCATATGATGGGTTTTTTGTCCTGCTTGGACTTTGTTTGTCATGCTAGTATTGCTACTAGTTTAGACATCTCACTTATTCAGTTATATATAAAGAATAGCATATAAACCTATATTGCAAAAGTAGAATAATATGCGTTGAGCCAAACAAAAAAGGTGGTATCGGATTGATACCACCTTAATTATTCTCTATTTCCAACGAGCAAAGCTAAAATCAAGTATGCAATTTTCTGCCTCCGAATATGTAAGACTTTCTAACTCCGAAATACGAGATTCTTGTTCACTTTCTCCTTGGATATATGTATAGATCAATTCCGTGAGTACTCGACGTTGTCCTTCAGAAATCTTTTCTTCCCCTACATATTCTAAAGGGAAGATATAACCTCTTCTGGGACCTTCAAAACTAGCTATCGCTGTTTTTGTTGTCATAATTTTATGTTAGTTAATAATTACTATTTCACTTCATTGGGAGCAAACTCGAAATTAATTCTGAGGCATCGTATCGTGATAGGTGAGAGGAGTTTAATTGGCTCAGATATTCCTCTTTGGACGAGCTGCTACATTTCTCATTGATTAATTGGAGTAAGAAGGTGCGTTGCTTTTCGGTTGCAAATTTTGGTAAATCCTCGTGATTAAAACTTGCAATTCTGTCTCTACCCTCTAAGTCCGGTTCCTCTTTCTTATCCTCCGGTAGAAAATCTTGCGAGAACAAGAAAGACATCCCGGTTACTCTCAAGATTCCGTCCACAAATGCAGATTTTTGTGCGACCTTGATAGTGGAATTTATAGATTCGTCATGGTCTTTAGTTGAAGCACTGCCTCGACCTTCTCCGATTATTTTTCCTTCTCTCCGTAGAATGCAACGATAGGCTATTGTTCCGCTTGAGTTGCCAAAGAAAGCAAGAGATTCTTTGTCAGCAATGAATAATGCGGTTATGGAATAGATTTCTGCTAGACGTTCGGCACCACCTTTAGACAAAACCTTTCTTCCGTCGTCTGTAACCCAATAATCCTGTTCAGGGATCAGTGTGGGGAAGATTAACTCCGTAAACACCTTTCTTTTTTCTGCTAAAACATCAATACCCTTTTTGATATAGTTGATGTCCGGCTGTACTATTGTTTCTGGCATAAGTTTGAATCAATTTTAGTAATAATAATCACACTTGGAGAATATTCGACTGTCACTTTATCTCCAACTGAAAAACCACTCAATTTTTTAATCAAGTGGTTTGCTAGAGTAATTTTTTGAGCTGTTGGCAGATCACCTCTAGCCCCTTGCCGGTTTTGGTAACCAACGGTCATTTGCTTTTTCATTTTGCTGTACCAATCTTTTCGACTTGGCGGTAATAGAAGAGAAAAACAGGACGACGAAACTGTTTTAGAATATTGCCATTAGCATCTTTCTGCTCCACAAAAGTAATAGACTTAATCGCTTTTTCCCCTCTACGTATTTTCCAACCTAAATTTAACCAAGAATGGAATGTTCTCATATTGTGATAGCAGTCTAGGTTTTTTAATTCTGCCTTACCATATTTTGCTATGAGTTGCTCCTCAACCATTGATTTGGTTGCTTCTGACCCCTTGTAGGTGGTCACAGGACTATCTATGATTTCTTTTAGACTTTGCATAATAATAAATAATAAAAACATGACGGACTAGATCATGCTGAAGCGTTTTGTTATTGATAATATGCTTCATTATTACTATTCAAGTGGTAGTATGGGGGCTATAAGACGGTAGGAGCCATCCGGGGAGTGCTTTGGTAGCTTCAAGCGGTCAATCTGCAGAATAGGATAGGGTCATTTCATGGAGGGCGGACTCAAAAAACGGATTTGGTTCTTTTTCTGTTTTTTGAATTCAATGGTCCTAAAAATTTCTGCGTAATTTTTTCCATCTTCCTTGACAAATGGTTAATATGTACAAAAACACAAGGACTCTAATATAATCCATGGTATGAATACAGATTTATTTATAGAAAACAGTTTTTCTCTGACTCCTAACGACATTCTTCAGGATCGCCACCACGGGAGTCTCAAAATTAGTTATTGGACTAACGATGCTACAGATCTATCTGACGTGAGCGTGAGCGTGAAAGGTGGAGAACCGCAAAAAATAAACCTAGAGTGGGAGGAAATCACCTATGGCCAAAGAGCATATTTCCAATGCTCGTGTGGGTTGAGAGTGAATAAAATTTATCTTCCTGCAGATGCAAAAGAATTCAAATGCAGAAAGTGCCATAAATTGTTGTACCAGCTCACGACTTTTAATCGTCATACAAATGTTGGTCAATTTTTATACAAACAGAATCGTATGCAAAAACTCATGGAAAGCAGAGAAAAAATGGGTAGAATTTTATATAAAAATAATTTCACCAAAAGGTTCGAAAGATTTTTGAATTTATGCAACAAAGCTGGACTGGACGATGTCGTGAAGGGGGCTAATACTCTAAAAGAATTGATTGCACAGTAGCTATTTTGTTGAACACAGAATATTTTGTATTGTCTGCTTGCTGGGAAGTTTTTCCCTATTCATAGCCGGTTTTGTAGAAAATTACATTTTTTGAAATTGGTTGATTTTGAAAATGCTCCAATTTTGGGCAGAAATTTGGCAATTTGACTTTACAAAAACTGGAAACATAAATTTGGATAATAATTGAATGAATTTGAATTGGCATACAAATTATGGTACGGATGGAATCACACAAAACCTGAGCGTATGAACTGAAAATGAAATAATTAATTGAATGTTATTAGCACCACCGAATTGAACCAACCATCCTTTTTTCGGGCAAGAGGGGGGAATAGCCGTCCTTGTTGGGCTATGTGTCCTAGTGGCGTATTGCCTGTGGAATCTCATATCTTTTATCCCTTCTTTAATCTATGGGAAGATATTGTATTGATGTTATGTGCGTTTTTGTCCCAGGCTCAGACTGTAATTTTCAAGTCTTTTGATAGGGTGCATCTCTTTTCGAAAGGGGTAGGCCACAATACTTCGTTAGGTTCCCTTAGGTTTGCCAACTGATTGGCGGGGAAATCAGAACACGATCTCTATCATGTGCTAGTTTCCCCGGGGCCGGAATGCTGTCACGGCTCATCAGAGGGGGTCCAGTTTAATGGCGACCAGTAGGCGGATTGGACCGTGAAGCAAAAGCCTCCACACCCTACCAGTATTCCCGCAATGGCATTGCTGCCGTTGCAATGTGCCGAGCTTTGTTATCTTCGGTCACTCACCACCTAACATCCTATCTGGGTACTACGGAATAATACTGGCTAAGATGGTAAACAAGGCTTTATTTGCAATATAAATATCTAGGGTATTGACTTTAGTTTTAGACCACATATTTTTCGGGGTTTTCTTATATTTTATAAGGGTATTTTGTGCATACACCCATGTATGGTTATGTGGATAACTCAATGATAATAATAGGTTTATAGTGTGTAATCGCGTTCTACTATTCTATTTTTAGTTATATTTTATAACGATTTTTTGGTAATAATTATCCTTTATTCATATTAAAGAATGTCTTTTTTTCGATTTCTTTCCTTACCAATTTCCGTTGTGGGCCTCTTATATCGTGAGTAGATGCAAATCGGAGACATAGTAAAAATTGTAGGTCATAAATTCCCAGAGCTTCACCCTAAAAATACTCTTCAAAAAGTGGTAATGAAAACTCCTGAGGAGCTAAAAATGATTCACCACAAGTGTAAAAAGCCGGACGATCCAGAAATGAGCTTTTCTAAAAATAGTTTATTTGAGTATGAGTTAAAGGGAATAAATTATATTGGCATGACTGGTGTGATTGTTGAAATACGAACACAGCCTGAATGTGAATATGAAACAGAGACGGGAGATATTGCAAAATATGTTGTCAAAATTAAAAGTAACCTTTCTAGTTGGAACAATAAGATAGTTACTTTGTATCCATCGCAAGTACAAAAAATTGAAGAAACTTTTTGGCTGGTCGAACCGAATAAAGATAAAAAAGGGAATATTAGAAAGAAAGCAATTTTAATAGCACAAAAGAAATTATTTTAGAGGTTATAAAATTATATGAAATATAATCACGGAGAACATTGCGAGGGATCGATTTGCCAAGACGATAATAATCTGGATTGGCAAATCGAAACGTTGTGGTGTCCAGGAGAAAAAGTATGTACAAAAGAACCCCACATGAAGTTTCAGAAAAAGCAGTTGGCAATAAATAAAGAGGTAGAAAAAGGAACATTCAGAAAATCAGAGGAACCATATACCGCTTATCAGCTAGAGCATCAATCTATATAATGCCTCTATACGAAAACCATCATCAAACAAGCCTTATGGCATAAGGACTCAAAATCAATCACAAGACTTTGGGTCCATCAAACGAAGAATCATCCATTATTAGCTAAAAAATCAAAATTTATGCAATTACAAAAAGAAAATAAAGTAACAATAACGCTTGAAATTGATCGAGAATTTTATGAGGATTTGGAGGCAGAAGCGACACGGTGGAAAATACCTATCTCTAAAATGCTAACTAGGATATTTTATGCTTATTTCATGTCGCTGGCGAATACAGAAAGTGGTTATAAGTTAGAAATATAAATTTATGGAAAACTTTCTTTCATTGTTTGTACACGACGATATTGTAGTTTTCGAGGCATATGGGGCAACATCATGCTCATTCACTGTCATTGAGGGGATTAGTTACGGTTATCAATACATTAAGCCACAGGATTGTGAGGATAATCTGTCTCATGCATACGACATTATTTTTAACGAAACACTGAAGCGTCTTGAGTCGAAAGGCATTCATTTATCACTATAGACAATTAGGTATAAAGAAGTATATAATAAACATATGGAATTTAAAACGAGAAAAGAAGTTGCAGAATTTTTTAGAGTTAATCCTCGAACTGTGGAGAGATGGTTAAAGAGTGGCAAGCTTAAAGGATATAAACTTGGAGAAGGGAAGACTGCCCCATGGCGTATTGATATGGCGGAGATAAAAAAGTTTTTAGCAAAGAATAAGGTATAACATTATGGTTGACATCATCAACAACGGAATACATTGGTTTATTGCTCTCTATGGAAGAGTCTCGACTTCGCTTCAAGAGGACCAGGAAACTATTCAGAATCAAATCATGGCAATGAAGGATTTTGCCGATAAAAAATTCGGTCCCGGCAACTACACCATAGTCAGACAATATCTTGACGAGGGTTGGTCCGGCGACAACATTGTAAGACCAAAACTCGACGAGCTTCGTGTTGATTCAAAGAAAAAAATCTGGGATGCAGTAATGATTTACGATCCAGACAGGCTAGCTCGTCGGTATTCATTGCAAGAGTTGGTGATGGATGAACTGAAAGAAGCTGGTATTGAAGTATTTTTTGTTACAGTATCTACGCCAAAAAATATGGAGGATAAAATTCTTTATGGAGTACGTGGATTATTTTCTGAATATGAACGAGCAAAAATATCGGAACGCTTTCGTCTCGGCAAACTTCGCAAGGTGAAGAATGGTCACATTCTTACAACAGAAGCTCTGTATGGATATAGCTACATTCGCAATAATAAAGAGACAAAAACGCATGGCTACTATGTTATCAACGAAGAAGAAGCGGTGGTCGTGAGAATGATATTCGTATGGGTTGGTGAAGAGAAACTAACACTTCGCCAAGTGGTGCGGAGACTTCAGGAGCTTGGCATCAAACCAAGAAGAAGCAAAAGAGGTGTATGGGCCACTAGTACCCTTACCACTATGCTACGACACAAAGGATACACAGGACAGGGACACTGGGGCAGTTCTTATGCGGTAGTTCCAGTGAATCCTATAAAGACGGAAAAATATCGACAAGTAAAAAAGACTAGCCGAAGAATTAAACCGGAAGCAGAATGGATCGCACCAAATATCCCAATACCACGCATCATTGACGACGAACTTTTTATGAAAGTGCGAGCCCAACTAAAAACTAACTTTGTGTTGTGTCAACGAAGAACTAAAAATGAATATCTTCTTGGCGGCAAGATCCACTGCTCATGCGGTAAAAAAAGATGCGGTGAAGGTCCTCAACATGGCAAGCACCTTTATTATCGATGCAGTGATAGGATCTACAGTTTCCCACTACCTCCTACATGCATGGAGAGAGGAATCAATGCAAGGATCGCCGATAGAATGGTGTGGCAAGGAATTATAGGACTGATAACATCTCCGGATCGGATGTTGGCAGAAATGGATCGGTGGAGAAAAAATCGAAAAGATAAGATCAAAGCCTCCGGCATTGATATAGACACAATACAAAAAAATATCACAAAATTAAAGGAACAAGTGGATCGATATAACAATGCCTATGGTGCCGGATTATTTTCCTTAGAAAAATTAAAGGAGTATACAATACCAAGGAACAAGCAAAAAGAAGAGCTTGAGTCGCAAATAAGAAAGGTCGAACAAGAAGAAAGTAATATTAATGTTGCTACGATGCCGACTGAAAATCAGGTGAAAATATTTTCAGAGGAGATATCGGAAACCCTTGAAAATTTAAGTTTTGAGGCGAGACAAGCTATAATCAGAAGTACGGTAGGAAAAATTATCGGCACTCAGAAACAACTTCAAGTGTCCGGTAGCATACCCCTATCGTTATATCAAAATGTCGTATACAAAACTAACGATAGGCATAGTCGGTTTGCCCAATGTGGGGAAGTCCACGCTTTTTAACGCGCTGACTAAGAAGGGCGTGCCGGCAGAGAATTATCCTTTCTGTACCATTGACCCATCGGTGGGGATTGTTCCAGTGCCAGATGAGCGCTTGGACAAGCTTTCAGCTATATCTAAGTCAAAGAAAACTATTCCGGCTGTGGTAGAGTTTGTAGATATTGCTGGACTTGTTAAGGGCGCATCAGAGGGGGCGGGACTTGGAAATAAATTTCTATCTCATATCCGCGAGGTGGACGCTATACTTGAGGTAGTGCGCATCTTTGAAGACAAAGACATGATTCACGTGCATGACAAAGTGGACCCACTTTTTGACATTGAAGTTATAAATATGGAGCTTGAACTTGCAAATATTAAAAAACCCACGTTGTATGTTTTAAATACATCAGAGGCTGCTGATATAGTTAAAAGAGATTTCGTTTCTAAGTTGTCCGGCCCACATATAGAAGTCGACCCAATTTTCGGCACAGGATTAGATAACCTCATTAAAGCGAGTTATGATTTATTAAATCTTATTACCTTTTTTACCACAGGTGAAGATGAATCAAGGGCATGGACTACGCTCCGTGGAGCGACGGCGCCTTTTGCCGGCAAGTCAATCCATACCGATTTTCAGCAGAAATTTATTCGTGCGGAAGTCGTTTCTTACGATCAGCTAATAGAAGCCGGCTCTTTTTCTAAAGCGCGAGAAAAAGGTTGGGTGCGCACCGAAGGTAAAGAATACATAGTAAAAGACGGAGATGTGGTAGAGTTTCTCATATAGCAATAGTTATAGAATTTTTAGTACAAAATGCAAAACGAAATTAAAATTTTTTGTTCAGAGGAGTGGAAAGATTACGAACTTCTGGATACCGGCGAAGGGGAAAAGCTGGAGAGATTCGGCAAATATGTTTTTGTGCGTCCGTATGAAGACGCTGTTTGGCCTAAAACTTTAAAAAATGAATGGGAAAAAATAGAGGGTAAGTTTTGGAGTTCCAGAAAAGGCGCTAAGCCCGGATGGCAAATGTCAAAGGCTGTCTTTGACAAGTGGGAGATGGAATATAGAGGGATTAAATTTTTGGCAATGCCTACACCGTTTCGGCATTTGGGATTTTTTCCGGAGCAGGCGAGCCATTGGGATTTTATAGAAAAAAAATCAATAAAGCTGTGAAGGACCATCCTTCACAAAAGGTTAAATTTTTGAATTTATTCGGCTACACAGGAGTCGCGAGCCTTTTTGCCTTGCGGGCTGGCGCAGAGGTGACGCATGTGGATGCTTCCAAGCAGACTCTAAATTGGGGCAAAGAAAATCAAAAAGTTTCTGGATTGACAGACTTGCCTATGAGAGTAATAGAAGACGATGTAATAAAATTTCTAGAACGAGAAGTTAAGAGAGGTAATAAGTATGATGCCATAATAATGGATCCGCCGAAGTACGGTCGCGGACCAAAAGGGGAAACTTGGAAGATAGAAGAAATGTTGCCGAAACTTCTTTCACAAGTGCAAAAAGTTTTAAGTGATAAACCACTTTTTGTTATTTTAACTTCATATGCCACTGACTCGTCTCCATTATCTCTAGGCTATGCGCTTGAGCAAGCTATGAAAAATTTTAGAGGAGAAACAGAAGTAGGCGAGCTTTGTCTTTTAGAGAAATCCAACAAACGCAATATATCGCTTGCCAATACGGCAGTCTGGAGCGCTAAATAGGTTTTTCCCCGCCTGCGGGACGGGCAGGTTTTTCACCCTGAATTTCCTCCACGTCTTCTTGAATTTCGTCCACATCTTTTTGTATCTCATCCACATCTTCCTGGATTTCTTCAATACCTTCGGAAACTTCTTCGAGTTCCTGACTATGTCTATTTACCGACATCTGAATAAAAATCGAGAGGTAAATGGCTTCCAGTGAAACTACCGTAGTTAAAATTAAAAGTATATTACTCGATGAAATATTAAAAAAATACAAACAGAACATTGCCAAGAAAAAAATGGTATGTACTAAAATAGACTGGGGTGAGCCAATCCATCTTGTTAACTTTTCCGAAAAATCCTCGAATCTCTTTCTCATATTTATTATTTGTTTTTTATATGATACATTATAACATATGCAAACACAATCAAAAGTGCTCAAGTGGTCCCTTATTATTGGTATTGTCATTGTGCTCAATTTGTTTTTTAATTATGCTCTTTCTTTGGTTTATAAACAGCCCAATTATGAAGCTTTCTGTCCTAATACATCGCAAGTAGTTACTAACCCTGATACTCAAAACGAATGTGTAGCTAAAGGGGGGCAATGGACAAATAACACTTACTATGGCAAGCCTATAGTTGTGGGGGAAACACAGCCGACCGGGTATTGTGATTTACAGTTTACCTGCCGAAACGACTATAACGCTGCGCAAAAAATTTATGACAGGAACGTATTTGTGACTCTGGTTCTCTTGGGTGCTCTGTGCGTGGTTATTGGGAATTTCTTAAAAGGCAACATGCTTATTGGCATTGCTCTTTCTTTGGCTGGTGTTTTGTCATTTATCATTGCCTCCATGCGATACTGGAGTTCAGCCGATGACTTGATTAAGGTAGTTATTTTAGCGCTTGCACTCGCAATTCTCATTTGGGTAGCCTATAAAAAGTTTAAAGACAACTAAGATGGTATGAAATGAATGAAATCTTACGACCATAAGAAAATTGAAAAAAAGTGGCAAACTTTTTGGGATAAAAAAAAGACATATCAAGCAAGTAATAAATCGAAAAAGCCAAAATATTACAGCTTGATAGAATTCCCATATCCCTCTGGTGACGGTCTTCATGTGGGGCATCCGAGGCCTTATATTGGCATGGATGTTATTTCTCGCAAAAAAAGAATGCAAGGTTTTAACGTTTTATATCCCATCGGCTGGGATGCATTTGGACTACCGACAGAGAACTACGCCATCAAGACAGGCAAAGACCCACGGGTGGTTACTAAAGCCAATACTGACACATTTAGGCGACAAATAAAATCACTTGGCATATCTTTCGACTGGTCACGGGAGATTAACACAACAGATACTAAATATTATAAATGGACTCAATGGATATTTTTGCAGTTTTTTAAAAAGGGCTTGGCTTACAAAAAAAGAATGATGATTAATTGGTGTCCGAAAGATAAAATTGGACTTGCTAATGAAGAAGTCATCAATGGCGCATGTGAGCGCTGTGGAACAACGGTAGAGAAAAAAGAAAAAGAACAGTGGATGCTGGCTATTACCAAATATGCCGAGAGGCTTTATAAAGATTTAGATGATGTGGATTATTTACCACAGATAAAGTTAGGACAGCGCAACTGGATAGGTAAGAGCGAAGGAGCAGAGATAGAATTTGAAATTTCGGGTCTTGGACACCCGAATCGTATAAAAGTTTTCACAACTAGACCAGATACTATTTTCGGTGCGACATTTTTAGCCATTGCCCCAGAAGTCGCTAAGAAATTAACAGGTAAAGACTTTGGAATAAAAGTAGATACTGATAGAGAAAATAAAGAAAAGATTGGCGCTGATACAGGACTTACAGCCAAGAATCCTGCTAGTGGTGAAATGATACCTGTTTTTGTCGTTAATTATGTATCTGCTGACTATGGCACAGGGGCCATCATGGGTGTGCCGGCGCATGATGACAGGGATTTTGAATTTGCCAAAAAATTTAATTTACCCATAAAGCAAGTTGTCGCAGCTGTATCAAAAAGCACAGTTCCGCAAGAGACTCCTAGGGATGGTGTACCTCACGTAGACCGTGATGCAGTAATGTGTATTGTAAAGCACTGGGAAAAAGACGAGTACTTATGTCTGCAGTGGAGAAATCATCCGAGTATTCATTCTATGGTTTCCGGTGGCATAGAAAAGGGAGAAGATTTAATAGAAACCGGCAAGAGAGAGATACAAGAAGAGGCAGGGTACACAAGTGCCAAATTTGTCCGGCAAATTGGCGGCTTTTCGTTTATATACTTTTATCATCAAATGAAAAATAACAATACGCTTGCCCGATTTCGTTATTTATATTTTGAATTGCAAAATGGTGAACAAGTACCTATTTCAAAAGAAGAGAATGACAAACTCATAACTTTCTGGAAGAAAAAAGACGAAGTGTATGAATTTTTAAGTATTGTAGAGAGAGATTTAGTCTGGAATGGTTTTCTCGGTAAAATAAAAGAAGCTACGTATACGGGAGGGGGACTGCTCGTAAATTCTGGTAAATTTGACCGCATGGAATCTGAAAAAGCGAAAAAAGAAATTATAAATTTTGTCGGAGGAAAAGAAAAAGTAACTTTCAAACTTCGGGACTGGATTTTTTCACGCCAGCGGTACTGGGGCGAGCCGATTCCGGTTATAAATTGCGGAGAATGCGGGCTGGTGCCTGTGCCGGAGAAAGATTTGCCGGTGGAATTGCCCAAGTTAACAGGTAAGATGAAAAATTATCAGCCGACAGATACAGGCGAGAGTCCATTGGCGCATATAGAAAAGTGGGTGAATGTGAAATGTCCAAGTTGTAAAGGAAAGGCGAAGAGGGAAACAGATACCATGCCGAACTGGGCTGGCTCTTCTTGGTACTATCTTGCTTATTGTATGAGCAAGAAAGGTTTCAGTGGTTCTGCTTCATTTGAAAATTGGAAATTGCAAATTGAAAATTTCAGGCATTTTATGCCTGTGGACTGGTATAATGGCGGGAATGAACATACCACATTACACCTTCTATATTCACGTTTTTGGCATAAATTCCTTTTTGATTTAAAACTGGTGCCGACCAGCGAACCGTACATGAAACGCACTTCACACGGACTTATTTTGGCCGAAAATGGGGAAAAGATGTCTAAATCTAGAGGCAATGTCATAAATCCTGATGATATTGTGAAAAGGTACGGCGCTGATACACTCCGACTTTACGAAATGTTCATGGGGCCATTTGACCAAACTATTGCTTGGAGTGAAGAGGCCTTGATTGGACCTAGGAGGTTTCTGGAGCGGGTATATAATCTCCAGTACAAAATAAAAAAGAATAAAAAATATTCTGAATTTGAAGTCGAAAAAACAATAAAAAAAGTAAGTTTTGATATAGAAAATATGAAATTTAACACAGCTATTTCCACTTTCATGATTTTCTTGAACGAAGTTGGAAAATTAGATTTTATCTCTCGAGATGTGTATGAAAAATTTCTGCAGCTTCTGTCGCCGTTTGCCCCGCACATCACCGAAGAAATATGGTTTAATTTAGGGAACAAAAATTCCATTCATCTTTCTATTTGGCCTTCGTTTGATGAAAATTTAATTAAAGACGAAGAAATAAAAGTTGTAGTGCAGATAAATGGTAAAGTAAGAGCGGAAATGATGATTGGAGTTGAGGAAAAAGAAGAAGAGGTAAAAAATAAAGCTTGCAAAAATAGTGGAATTTTAAAGTATCTTGCAGGCAAAGATATCAAAAAGGTTATTTATGTAAAAAACAGACTTATCAACATTGTATTGTAGTTTTTGTTTGCTTTTTTAAATTAACAAGTAGTATAATAAGCACTATGACACGTTCAAATATATTTGACAGGCTTTCGTTTATCTCTCTTTTTTTATCAGTAATATTATTACCTGTTTTCTTTTTGCCTTTCACCAATATTCCGATTGAAGTTGGGAAAGGCTTTCTTTTGGTCTTGGGGCTTACTTTATGTGTTATTTTTTGGGGTCTAGCTCGGTTTGCCGATGGTCAAATTACATTCCCAAGATCTTCACTTTTATTCTCTGGCTTAGTTATTTCTATCGTCTTTCTTCTTTCCGCATTTTTTTCCTCGGCATCTTCCGTGTCTTTTTTCGGTACGATGTTTGATGTTGGCACTTTCTGGTTTATTTTTGCCGGATTCCTTTTGATGCTTTTGTCTTCTATTATTTTCCGAGATCCTAAAAATGCTCGCATAGTTTTGTTTGGAGCCATTCTATCTTCTTTTGCTCTTTTGCTCTTTCAGGCTATTCACCTGTTTGTGCCTGATGCTTTGTCTTTGGGAGTTTTGTCCGGCAAAACCGGTAACTTACTGGGTTCTTGGAACGCCTTTGGGATTTTTGCTGGATTTTCCACTCTAGTTTCGCTTCTAGTTGTTGAGTTTTTTCCAACTACAAGGATGGAAAAGTTATTGTTGCAAATATTGGTTGGATTCTCATTGATTCTGGTGGCAGCCGTAAACTTCCCATTCGTCTGGGAGCTTATTGGAATTTCAGCCTTAATTATATTTGTTTATAAAGTTTCAAGCAATCACCATAAAGCCGAAGGGGAAAAGATTTTTCCAGTTCTTTCTTTTATTATAATAATGATAGCTCTTTTGTTCTTTATATCAGGAAATTTTGTGGGGGGGGTCTTGCCTAGTCGCCTAGGATTATCAAATAATGAGGTAAGTCCTAGCTTGAGTGCGACAATGTCAGTAACTTGGAGCGCGCTCAAGGCCAACCCAATGCTTGGCATAGGTCCTAATAGATTTGGAGAAATTTGGGCAAGCTATAAGCCTCTTCCCGTCAATGCGACCAATTTCTGGGATGTTTCTTTTAATTCCGGCTCAGGCTTGCTGCCAAGCCTTGTCGCCACCACTGGAGCTCTGGGGATCCTGTCGTGGCTTGTATTTTTCGTTTTATTTATATCTGCTGGCATGCGTTCAATTTTTTCCAGTATTAAACATGGAGTTAATTGGGAGACAATGGCATTTTTTGTCCTATCTCTTTATTTATTTATTTCGTCCTTCTTTTATTCAGTGGGTTCAGTGATATTTTTGCTGGCTCTTGCTTTCGCCGGAATATTCGCCGGACTGTCAGCTTCTCATAGCGCAAATGAAGAAATATCAATATCGTTTTTAAACGATCACAGAAAAAGTTTCTTCTCGATGATGTTTATTGTTATTCTCTTAATTGTCTCCGCCGCTACCGCATTTAAATTCGTAGAACGTGTTGCCTCTATTTCATATTTTGGCAAAGCAGTCACAGCTACGGAGATTGTGGCCGCTGAAACTTCTATCGGCAAAGCTTTGGCGCTTTATCAAAATGACTTATATTTGCGCACTTATGCCCAAGTGTATCTTGCTAAATTAAATTCCATAGCTACCAAAGAGGGTGAATCTCTCTCCGACGAAGACAAGGCTACTCTGCAGACAAGCTTAGACCAAGCAGTAAATGGCGCGCAGTTAGCTACAACATATAATCCGAAAAATTATTTGAATTTCCAAATGCTTGGTTCTGTTTACCAAGCTCTGGCTTCAGTTGGAGTGAAAGATGCTTATAGTAAAGCAATTGAGGCTTATAAAACGGCCTCTACCCTTAACCCGAATAATCCCGGGATAAAGCTTGCCATGGCGAGCGCATCTATGGCCCTCAAAAACAATCAAGATGCCAAAGATTATGCCAATGCCGCTATTGCATTAAAGGCTGACTACATTGATGCCTTTATTGTGCTTTCGCAAATAGCCAAGAGCGAGGGGGACAATGCCGGTGCTCTGTCTTATGCCCAGACAGCTCTTTCTTTCGCTCCAGCCAATAAAGACTTAATAAAATTTGTTGATTCTATAAAAAATCCTAGTACAACTACAGCTGCTACTTCACCTACTACTAGTAAGCCTAAACAATAAATATAAAATAGGATGGATCCCGTTAGAGATTCTTATGTTAGAAACTTTTACTAAAGGAAATATAACTACGGAAATGCAAAGCATTTCCTATCTCTAACGGGATGGAGAAAATCCTAAGAATTTTTGGCAAAGAATCCATAAGTATAAATCAGGCTGCGCTTTTTTTAGGTTTTTTTACCCTTATTTCTCAAATTTTAGCGCTTTTTCGTGACCGCTCTCTGGCTCATTTTGTAGGTCCGGGACAACAGCTCGATGCCTATTACGCCGCTTTCCGTGTCCCAGACCTAATTTTTATCTGCGTAGCGTCTTTGGCGGGAGCTACGGTACTTATACCGTTTTTGGCAGCTAAAATGCCTGCCCGTCAACTCTCTGGCGGGGATGGGGATAAAACGGACGAAGCCAAGAAATATCTTAGCGATATTTTCACTGTTTTTTTTATTGTGATGATATCTGTTTCCATTCTTGCATTTTTACTCATGCCGTATCTGGTTTCTTTTATTGCCCCAGGGTTTACCCCAGTATTCCAAGCTAAGTTAGTTGCACTCTCGCGCATAATGCTCTTCTCGCCAATACTAATGGGACTTTCGAATCTTTTCGGCACTGTTACCCAGTTTTTTCATAAATTTTTTATTTATGCTTTAAGTCCTATTTTTTATAATATAGGCATTATTGTCGGCGTTGTGTTTCTGTATCCTATTTTTGATATTTACGGACTGGCCATAGGAGTTGTCTTTGGAGCTTTTATGCATTTTGTTATCCAAGTTTTCGCATCAAGCTCTTGTGGCTTTACTCCTAAGTTCTCCCTCTTTCCTTTTGCAGTAAATTTTAAAGATATTAAAAAGGTGGCTGTTACGTCGCTACCCAGAACTCTTGGGCTTGCCTTTAATAACATTGCTCTAATTTTTATAATTTCTTTCGCTTCATTCTTAAAGGTTGGCTCTATTTCAGTTTTCAATTTCTCCTTTAATTTACAGTCAGTACCGCTTAATATAATCGGTATATCCTACGCTGTGGCGGCTTTTCCTACCTTGGCCAAAGTTGTCTCACTTGGTAAAATGGACGAGTTCAAAAATCATCTTAAGTCTGCTGCGCGGGCTATAGTTTTCTGGTCTATGCCCGTGATTTTTCTTTTTATTGTGGTACGAGCCCAGATTGTGCGGGTAATACTCGGCTCTGGAAATTTTTCTTGGGACAATACCAGATTGGTCGCAGCGTGTTTAGCGGTTTTTTCTGTTTCAATTCTGGCGCAGGGGATGATTACTCTGTTGTCCCGCGCTTACTATGCCAATGGCGACACCAAAACACCTTTAATCGTTAATTTTTCCTGTTCAATTTTAATTATAATTTTATCTTATGTTTTAATTTATAGTTTCGAGAATGTGTTGGTCTTCCGTTATTTCATTGAGTCTATGCTCAAGGTTAGTGATATTGCCGGTACGGAAGTTTTGATGTTGCCACTGGCTTATTCTACCGGAACAATTCTTAACTCTATTTTACATTGGTTTTTCGTGAGACGTGACTTTATGAAAGGGGAATCTTTTATTACCAAGACTTTTTTTCAGAGTTTGGGAGCCTCGTTTTTCTTGGGTCTGGTAGCCTATATAGGCTTGAATATTTTCTCACCAATTTTTGGCACTACCACACTCTTAGGAGTATTTTTACAAGGTTTTATTTCCGGTATGCTGGGTATCGGAGCTGCTATTTTAGTCTTGTATTTGCTCAAAAATGAAGAATTAAAATATATTATTCAAACTCTTAAAACCAAGTTCTGGCAGGCCGATATTATCGCTCCGGCTCAAGAAGAGCTTTGAAATACAAGCTTTTTCTGCTAGAATGGCATGATGTTTTCGTTTAGGAAGATTTTTAAATATGTGTGGCCACAAATGCGTAAGCGCAAGTGGGTTTTTTTCTGCATAGTAGTGGTTTTCAGTAGTAGAGTCTTTTTTGGTGAGATAGTAATTCCTTTATATTTTAAAAAGATTATTGATATATTTTCCAAAGGACTCGGCAGTCCCGAGATTGTATCCTACGATATCTATAAACTGTTGTTTATTATTATAGGAATACACATCCTTGTTTTTTTTATAGCCAGAATCATAAAATTTGTTTTGTTAAAATTTGAAGTTGACGTTATTCGCGATCTTCGCAATTTTGCGTTTCAGAAAATAGAAAACCATTCTCAAACTTTCTTTGCCAATACTTTTGCCGGAAGCTTGGTAACTAAAGCTAGGCGCTTTGTAGGAGGCTTTGAAATAACATTTGAAATATTTTTATATAATTTTTTAAAGTTTTTTGTAATTTTAACCAGCGTATTTGTGGTGCTTATTTATCAATCTCAAATTATAAGCCTAGTTTTCGGCATTTGGGTAGTTGTGCATATGGCGATAGTTTCTTTTCTTGTTAAAAGAAAAGTTGCATATGATCTCTCTGAAGCTGAACAGGACTCGAGAATAAGCGGGCGACTTGCAGATGTGTTTTCAAATATATTGGCGGTGAAATTTTTTTCGGCTAGAAGTAAGGAAATAGATTCTTTTGGCAAATATACTGCAGAAGGAGCCAAGAGAAGTAAAAAAGCTTCATTCATGGGCGCCAAAATAGACCTAATACAACATTTATTGATAATATGCGTTCAAGGCATAACTCTTTACCTAGTGATAACTCTATGGTTGCAAGGCCAAATATCTACCGGAACGGTTGTGCTTATTGAAACTTACATGGTGATTGTCTCCAACAATTTATGGGAATTCGGAAATTCACTTACTAGATTTATGAAATCTATTGCTGATATGCAGGAAATGGTTGATATATTTGAAATAATTCCAGACATATTGGACCCTAAAAATCCCGAAGCATTGAAGATGAAAGAAGGACGTATTATATTTCATAATGTATCTTTTAAATATCAAATGGGCGAAGAAGTTTTAACTGATTTTAATCTAGATATTAAGCCCGGGGAGCGGGTGGGCATTGTCGGGCATTCTGGCGCCGGCAAATCTACCATCACGAAGCTTCTCTTGCGATTTAACGATATTACAGAGGGAAGCATAACCATAGATGGCCAAGATATTAGAAATGTTACTCAAGACGACTTGCGAAGTGTTATATCGTATGTACCCCAAGAGCCGATACTTTTTCATAGACCGATTAAGGAAAATATAAATTATGGTAAAATAGATGCAAGTCAAGAAGAAGTTATAGATGTTGCCATAAAAGCTCACGCTGATGATTTTATTTCAAAATTACCAAAAGGTTATGACACACTGGTGGGCGAACGGGGAGTAAAGCTCTCGGGTGGGGAAAGGCAGAGAGTGGCTATCGCTCGCGCAATGCTGAAAGATTCTCCAATACTTATGCTGGATGAGGCCACAAGTTCTCTTGATAGTATTAGTGAATCGTACATACAAGATGCATTTACAGAACTCATGAAGGGCAAAACCACAATAGTCATTGCCCATAGGCTTTCTACCATTCAAAAAATGGACAGAATTATTGTGTTAGATAAAGGAAAAATTGTCGAAGAGGGGACACACAAAGAACTTTTGTCAAAAGACGGCCTGTATGCCGATTTGTGGAATCATCAAACTGGAGGATTCCTTCAATAATTTATGGATTTAAGACGCATCCGAAACTTTTCAATCATAGCCCACATAGACCATGGCAAGAGTACCTTGGCAGACAGAATGCTTGAAATTACGCATACAGTAGAAACACGTAAAATGAGAGACCAAGTGCTAGACTCTATGGAGCTTGAACGAGAAAGAGGCATCACTATTAAAATGCAGCCTGTCCGCATGGAGTACGAATTAAAGGGCGAAAAGTATATTTTAAATTTAATAGATACTCCCGGCCATGTGGACTTTTCTTACGAAGTTTCTCGCGCCCTCAAAGCCGTTGAGGGATCCATACTTCTAATAGATAGCACTCAAGGGGTGCAGGCTCAAACCCTTACCACGCTTGCTATGGCGCGAGAGGAAGGGGAGCGGGGGCTTAAGATTATTCCTGTATTGTCCAAGATTGATTCGCCCTTAGCTAGGATACCAGAAGTCAAAGAAGAAATAGTTAACCTTTTAAATTGCAAAGAAGAAGAAATATTGGAAGTTTCAGGCCGTACTGGAGAAGGCGTAGACAATCTTTTACAGGAGGTTATAAAGCGTGTTCCGGAGCCCACGCACGCTTATGAAGGGGATGACAATTTACGCGCCTTGGTTTTTGATTTTAAATATTCCAATCACAAGGGAGTTATAGTTTTTGTTCGATTACTAGATGGACGGGTAAAGAAAGGCGAGAATTTAATTTTTTCAGTATCGAACGAGAAATTTACAGCATTGGAGGTAGGTACTTTTTCACCCGAAGAAACTCCACGCGAATATCTTTCTGCTGGAGACACAGGGTATATTGTCACAGGAATAAAAAAGCCAGGCATTGCATCTGTGGGTGATACTATAACCAAAATGACAAACCCTTTACCGCCGCTCTCCGGCTACATGCAGCCTATGCCGGTGGTCTGGGCGTCTATTTTCCCAGAAGACGCCGATGATTTCACGGAATTGAAGTTGGCATTAGGAAAGTTGAAGCTTTCCGATTCGTCTTTTTCTTACGAAGAAGAGTCTTCAGGGTCTTTGGGTAGAGGATACCTCTGTGGATTTCTGGGCATGTTGCACTTGGAAATAATTACAGAAAGACTTAGACGTGAATTTAATCTTGATTTGGTGATTACTACGCCCTCTATTATTTATGAAGTTTTGTACAATAATGGCAAAAGACAGAGTATCTATTCTCCATATTTTTTTCCGGATGACGGAGAGATTAAAACTGTATTTGAGCCTTGGGTAAAAGTTAAAATAATTACTCCGGCTAAATATTTGGGTAATATCATTCAAATCCTATTTGACCATGAGGCAGAGACAGGAGAAACGGAAAACTTTGGAGACAATCGCTCATCTATATCCGTGAAGATGCCGCTTCGCGAGCTTTATCGCAATTTTTTCGATGAGTTAAAAAGCATTTCCTCCGGCTACGGTTCCATATCTTACGAAATAAACGAAAATCGTGAAGCCAATGTTACTAGGCTTGACATACTGGTGGCAGACGAAGTGGTGGCAGCTCTCTCTAAAGTGATTTCCAAAAAGAGAGTAGAGGAAGAATCAGAAAATGCAGTTAATAAACTAGAAGGCTTGCTCCCTAGGCAAATGTTCACTTTGAAAATTCAAGCTAAAGCATTTGGGCGCATTATAGCTTCTCGTACGCTTTCGGGCATGAAAAAAGATGTCACCCAGCATATGTACGGGGGCGACATCACTCGAAAAATGAAACTTCGCGAAAAACAGAAAAAAGGCAAAAAGAAAATGAAGGAAAGAGGGCGAGTAAACATTCCCCAAGACGTCTTCTTGAAAATGATGCGCGGTGGGAATAACTAACTCAACTTCTTAAGACCTTCTTTTACTATAGGTTAAAAATAGGGGAGTAAAGTAAAATCATGCTTAAGATAATAAGCACGCAAAGCACTGCCCAAATTTTCTGTATTTTCTTTTGATGTTTTTTATTGAAAAACATATGCTATAGTATATCAATAAAATGAGAAATTTTCAACGAAAAAGAGGGTGGAGGAATATTCTTGAGTCGTGGCCTGTTTTAGGGTTTTTAGGTATTTTAATGCTATTTTTCGTTTGGGGCATTATCGGTTTCATGGGCAAGATGGAAGTAACAAGGCAGAATAAAAAAATAGCAGAAAATAAAGTTGCAGAGTTACAACAAGAAAAAATAAAACTATCTTCTGATATTGCTAAATTGAAAACAGAGGGTGGAGTAGAAGAGAGCATCCGCCTGAAGTTCGGCTTAGCCAAAGAGGGAGAGGGCTTGATCGTGGTAGTCGATGATAAAAATTCGCAGGAGGAGGCAATAGACAATTTTTCTCCAGGGTTCTTTTCATTTTTTACCAAGTGGTTTAAGTAGTTTTGTGCGGGATGGGGTAATCGAAACCCCGTCTAATCCTTGGGAAGGACTCATTCTACCACTAAACTAATCCCGCATAATATTAATTTATATTTCGCACTTATCTCTATAGACTTAGAAATACTATTCTACCACTAAAGATCCCGCATATAAAGAAATATATCGCTATTTTACCCAGTTGACAAGTATGATATAATAAAGATATTAGTAAATAATTTTTCAAATTTTCATGCAAAATGTAACCATTTATTCAACCCCTACCTGCCACTTCTGCCATATAGCCAAAGAGTATTTCAAAGCTAATAACGTGGCTTATGTGGAATATAATGTCGCTAGCGACCTAGAAAAAAGGAAAGAAATGATAGAAAAATCCGGCCAAATGGGCGTGCCGGTTATAATAATAGGCGACGAGCTGACTGTCGGCTTCGACAGAGCAAAGGTAGCCAAATTATTAGGGCTATAATGTGTCCTCGGCAGGAATCGAACCTGCAATTACTCCTTAGGACGGAGTCGTTATATCCATTTAACTACGAAGACTCATAAAACTAACCCTATAATAACATATAAAAAAAGTTATGAAAGAAGCTATCAAAAAAGAAGTTGTGAAAGAAAGTATGCAAGGTTTTGAGACTCCTGAATTTAAAAGGCTTCACAGCCTGATTATCGCTGGCAGTGAAGAAATTAATAGAGATGTCCTAGTGAAAGCTAGGGAAAAAGGGGATATTGATAATAGAGACTTTAACATATTAGTTGTCAAGCTATTGGAGAGAACTGAACTGGAACTAAAAGTATCAAAAGCTAAACTGGAAAAACTTGGCTTTTATCCTACAAACAGACCTCACAAAAGTAATTCAGGGAAATCTAATTCAAGCCATATAATACAAATGGGTCCAGATGGCGTGGTTTCTTAACACCTCTTTTATTTTTCGAAATATTGTGTTAAAATCTCGCCATGGATCCTGAATCCAAAAAGTTGCTGGAGGAAACTTTTGCTCTAGCAGAAGACAACAACAAAATATTGCATTCCATGAGGCGCTCCATGCGAGTCCAGCGCATCATGAGTGTTTTATACTGGGCAATTATTATAGGTTCTGCTGTCGGTGCGTATTACTTCATCCAGCCGTACATAGATCAGATGATGCAACTATACGGAAGCGCTAGTGACGTATTAAAGAATTTTAAGCAATTCAGTCCGTAATTTTAGTAAAATATAAATATGCCTGGGTAGCTCAGTAGTAGAGCTCTCCCCTGAAGAGGGATAGGTCGGGTGTGCGATTCACCCCCCAGGCACAAAAACAAAGTTTTTGTGAGCCGGAGCATGACGGTGCGAGGTGGGGTCGCGAGATTTTTCAGTAGAAAAATACTTGTGACCAAAAATTCTATATTTCTAGACTGACCGGACTCTGACGTTATTTTTCTTTTCTTTGTCAACTTTTTTGATTTTTACCGTGAGTAGACCGTGCTTTTCCGTGGCTTCCACTTCTTCCGGCTCCACTTCTTGGGGCAGAGAAATGCTGCGGGAGAATCTTCCCCAGTAAAGCTCCTTACTGAAATAGTTGTCTTCATCTATGGTCCTAGACTCCTCGCGCTTGCCACGGATAGTAATCATATCTCGAGCTATAGATAGCTCTAAGTCTTCAGGCTTAACACCTGCCACCATTGTCTGTACTACTATGTCTGTAGCAGTTTCATAAACGTCAACAGCCAATTCGGCTTCTTCAGTTTCATCTTCCATCCAACTATTATTTTTTTTACCCGTTCCCGTTACATGCATTACTTTCTTAGGTTCATCTCTTTCTTCTTCCATACCCATACTGCCTGTCATTCTCTCCCAAAAACTTCTTTTTTTATCCATAAATTTAATTCATTCTCCTTACTTTTTCGAAAAGTAAGATAACAATAATAGTAACGACCCACAAGAAACTAAACACTTTCAAAAAATCACTTCCACCATTCCTTATTATAAAAAAATTAAAGATACTATGCAAGGCTATGGCGAATAAAAAACCGATAAAAACATAGAAATACCGCTTTAGCCCTTCCATATATAAAGAAAGACCTAGCGCAATACCTAGAATTCCGCTGGAAATACTATGTAAAAGAGTAGAGCCAAGGAATCTAAGCTCGCCAGTCAGCAGGCCTACCGTGTTGGCGCCCATAGAAAGAGGTTTAACTAAAAATAAGGCATTCTCAAGCGCTGCGAAGCCCAAGGCTGCAGTAATAAGGTATATTGGCCAATCTATGGCATGGTCAATGTATTTTGTTCTATACAGTACTACTATTACGGCAAGGTACTTCATTATTTCCTCTACACTAGCCCACAGGACAAGTTGCAATTCATTTGAACCTATTTGACTTTGGATTAGCTTTTGAAGTGGCAGAACGCAAATCACTCCCACCGTACCCATAATGAAAACTACCGCCAGGATGCCTTTTGGTTCAGGATGTTTCTTATCTTCCCGAAGCCAAAACCAGAGCCAGAGCAGGGACGGTACAATTCCTCCCAAAAAAGCCATACCTAAAATTTTTGGGTCACTAGTCATTTATATTTTGGCCACTGCTCCACTATTAAAAGATTCTTAGTATTCGGCAACATAGACCATATTTCTTCGGTCACGAAAGGAATAAAAGGATGTAATAGTTTTAGTGAATTTTCAAGAATGTAATGCAGTGTCGCCCCGTATTCTTTTTTATTCTTATTCTCTTTGCTTTCCTCTATTATTTCGTCGGCGAGTCTGTGCCAAGTGTATGCATATAATTTTTCCGCTGCCATATAGAAACGAAAGTTGTCCATATCAAGAGTCACATCTTTTGCTAGCATATCGAACTCATCTTTTAATTTTTTATTTAATTCACCTGAATTTTCCATGCCCAGTATGTAGCGAGTTATGTTCCAGAGCTTATTAGCAAAATTTTTGTAGCCTCGAATTTTGAGGGGTGACAAGGCTAGGGAAGTACCTGAAGTATTACCGACTACCATTCCCATACGAAAAGCGTCTGTACCGAATTGATCTGTCAGTATTAAGGGGTCTATGACATTTCCCTTGCTTTTACTCATTTTTTGGCTCTTGGCGTCAAGTACCATGCCATGTAGATAAACTGTTTTAAATGGTACCTTGTCTGTAATATAAAGCCCCAGCATAATCATCCGTGTGACCCAAAAGAAAATAATATCGCCACCGGTTTCCATCACATCAGTTGGGTAAAAAGTTTCAAAATCTTTCTCATCTGGGTAGCCAAGGGTTACATACGGCCATTGCCCAGAAGAAAACCAAGTGTCAAAAGTGTCAATATCTTGCGCTACTTGTCCAGCACATTTTTCACATTTGTTAATTTTATTCTCCAAGTCCACCATGCCATGTCCACATTCTATACAGATTTTTGCGGGGATAGGAATGCCCCAGACGATTTGCCGAGAAATATTCCAGTCCATAATATTAGATAGCCAGTACGTGGTTATTTTTTTATAGTGTTCGGGTATATATGTTATTTCACCTACGTTTATTTTCTCCAATGCTCTTTCGGCCAAAGGTTTCATTTTTACAAACCACTGATTTTTTATTTGAGGTTCGATGACTGTTCCGCACTTATAGCAAGTTCGCACCACATGCTTATAATTTTCGTCCACTTTTTCCACCAATCCTTTCTCTTGTAGTTTCTTTATAATTAAAGGCCTTGCTTTTTTAATGTGTTCTCCGGCAAATTCACCAGCGATAGCTAGCAACTTTCCATTCTCATCAATAATCTGTTCTTTATCTAGTCCATGTCTCTCTGCGATTTCAAAGTCGGCAGAGTCATGCCAAGGTGTTATAGTCATCACCCCTGTGCCAAACTCCATATCCACGGCTCCATCTTTAACAATAGTTGCTTCTATGGGGCCATTAATCCACTCTAACTTTATTTTTTGTCCGTCAGTATACTCCTTGTAACGTTTGTCTTTTGGATGCATTACAACGTACTTATCTCCAAACTTAGTTTCTGGCCTTGCCGTTGCAATAATAAACGGTCCGTATTTTAAATAGTAAAAGTTATCAATACGTTCTTCGTCTTTTATTTCTAGGTCCGAAAAAGAAGTTTGATGCTTAGAACACCAGCTCACTATTCTATTGCCGCGATATATCAAGTTGTCATCATACATTCTTTTAAAAGTTTGATAGACAGTTTTTGTTACACTGTCATCTAGAGTAAATTTTTCCCGCGACCAGTCGCAGGATGCCCCCATTTTCTTAATCTGAGATTTTATATTTTTTGAGTTAGAGAGGGTAAAGTCTAAAATTTCTTTATAGAGTTCAAGCCTGTCCATGCCGAATCTTGTCCGCCCTTCTTTCTCTAACTTTTTTTCGTAGACTACTTGGGTTTCAAAGCCGGCATGGTCGAGCCCTGGCAGCCATAGTGTCTTAAAGCCTTGCATTCTTTTATAACGAATCATTATGTCTTCAATTGTCATAACTAGGCCATGTCCTGCATGGAGCGACCCATTGGCATTTACTGGAGGCATTATTATCGTAAAAGCTTCTTTCCGCTTGCCGTCTTTATTGTCTGGCAAGTTATCAGGGTTAAAAAAACCACTGCCTTCCCAGAGTTTATAGATTCTTTCTTCGGTTTCTTTCGGGTCGTAGGGCTTGAGTAATTTGGGATTCGCAGTAGTCATATTGCAAATGATATCATATTATAGGCTTAAATTACCAGTTGCTTTTATGTTGGAAGCTTTGGTAAATTTTCTTTTTCTCTTTAAATATTGTATATAGCCGGCTATGCCAATCATCAAGGAATTGTCTCCGGTGAATTTCTTTTCTGGGATAAGCAGTTCAACTTTTTTAAATTTTTCAATTTCTCGGCGTAAGTGTTCATTGCCAGACACTCCGCCGCCTACTATTATGGTTTTAATTTTATATTTTTCAATTGCTTTCTTTGTTTTATAAATTAAACATTCAATAGCGGCGTTTTCAAACTCCAAAGCTATTTCACTTTTTGTTTCTGAGTCGAGTTTTCTACTTTTTTCAATATCTCTAATCAAGTAAAGCACCGCTGTTTTTAAACCAGAAAAAGAGAAATCAAAATTCTTGCTATATAGCATCGGTCTAGGCAGAACTACAGGAAAACCAATTTTTTCGGGGTCGCTGTCTGTGCGTGCTCGCGCAGCGCTGCCTCTCGGCTCGCCAGCCTGCGAGACACCCCGCAAAAACTGTTTTCCTCTAGTTCTCTGTGCTTCTGATAATTTTGAAATTTCCGGTCCGCCAGGATAGGGTAGGCCGAGCATTCGCGCCACCTTGTCAAAGGCTTCACCGACTGCGTCATCTAGCGTTTCCCCTATGATTTTATACTGCGTCCACTTTTTAGAAAGTATTAATTGCGTGTGTCCGCCGGAAACCAGTAGTGCCAACATTGGAAATTGAAAATTAGAAATTGAAAATCTTTTCCGTTTTGCGAAAACGGAAAAGATGTGTCCTTCCATGTGGTTTACAGGTATTACCGGGACGTTCCATTTTTTCGCTAATTCTTGGGCAAAAGTTATGCCTACCCAAAGCGCTGGTTCCAGCCCAGGACCGTAGGTTACAGCTATTGCATCTACTGGTTTTTCTTTTTTTTCTAATTTTGACTCTTTCAAAACTTGTTCAAGTAGTATAGGCAAATTTTTCATATGCTCTCTTTTGGCAAGCATAGGGAAAACCCCACCATACGGTATGTGTATTTTAATTTGTGAATTCGCGCTGTCAGCGAGGACTTTAAAAGAAGCATTCTTAATGCTTCCAGTTGCCTCAACTATAGTTATCCCTGTATCGTCGCAGGATGTCTCAATACTCAAAATTTTCATAATTTATTTAGTGGGCGGTACAGAATTCGAATCTGTGGCCTTGTCTACGTCAAAGACACGCTCTAACCAACTGAGCTAACCGCCCATAACACTACTATACAGCAAATTTTTCTAATATTTCAAGTTCCTCTTTGGAATTTACGCCCATAGCTTCCTTTGGATTTATCTCAATGGACTCTATTTTTGCACCCTCTTTTTGTGCCATTTGGAGCAGGTCAGTCAAGTAAAATTCTCCTTGGGCATTGTTGTTGCTTACTTTTTCTAAATGGGGCCAAAGCCATTTCGCGTCAAAAACGTAGTATCCCGGATTTACTTCTGTAATATTTTTCTCGTTTTCGTTCGCATCTTTATATTCTCGAATGCCTATAATTTTTGTTTCACTACGAAGAATTCTTGCGAAATGAAGAAATATTTTATATTCTTTTTCAAAATTCGGAATAATTGCGCTGGCTAAAGTTATCTTAGCTCCTGTCTGCTTACTTTTCTCCAAAAGTTTTTTTGCTGTTTGCAAAGAAACAAAAGGATGGTCTCCGTAGAATACGGCAATTCTTTCCGCATTGGCGCAGGCGATTTTGGCGGCAAGCAGAGCATTAGCAGTGCCAAGCTGTTGTTTTTGTTCAGCATAAATCAAAGTATTTCCGAGAGTTTTTTTTATTTCTTCTTGTTGGTGCCCCACTACCGCAATAGCCCTATTTCCTGTTGCTCCCTGCACCACTTCCGCTAACCGTTCCAGCACTGATTGGCCGCCGATACTTATTAAGCCTTTAGGCAAGCCACCCATTCTTTTGCCCTTTCCAGCTGCTAGTATTACTCCAGTCGAATCACTTTGCATTATCGTAGTATACATTAAAATTATGGGTTTTCAATTTTCTCTAAGACTTTTGGAATTTTTCTAAAATCAGCCATTAAAATGTCTCGCATAGAGCCGTCATACAATGCTGCCGCAGGGTGGTAAAGAGGGAAGAAGTATTTGGGGGACATCCCTTTGAAAGCTTTGATTAATAACTTTCCATGAGCATTGGATATTTGTAATTCTGGGAAAAAGTTATTCATCGCATGGCGGCCTAGGAATATTATTAATTTGGGAGAAATGATTTTTAATTCTTCCAGCAGCCACTCCCTACAACTAGCTTTTTCCTCGGGGCTAGGATCGCGGTTATTCGGCGGGCGGTATTTCACAATATTAGTTATGTAGATGTCTTCTCTTTTCAAATTTATCTCTTCCAGCATTTCATCTAAAAATTTTCCTGCTGCTCCCACGAATGGGCGACCCTCTTTGTCTTCCGAGCGCCCTGGCGCTTCTCCGATAAAAACTATTTCTGCATTAGGATTTCCATCTCCCGGCACAGCCTGCGTGGCAGTTTTCTTCAGCTCGCATGTGCATTCCTCAAACCACTTTTTGTTCAGATTTTCAAGTTTCTCTTTTTTATCCATCTGTGAACGGGGCTAATGAGGCGGAGTGAAGGACTCTCCCGCGCGGAGGCAGGGTCTGGGAGGGAATCCGCGCGGGTTTCGGCTTTTTGTTTTGGCGGGGGTATTTGATAAGATAGATAAATCAAAAAGATTTTTTATGTGATAAGGTGTATTTAATATTATTATTTAATCTTTTCGCTAAACTCTTAATTTGAATATTAAATTTTGTATTTATTTTTCTATCTCTTACGCAAGCAATAATTATTTTTGATAAAATTTGTAAATCATTATTTTTTAAACCTAGTCTGCATAATTCTTGTATTCCGAACCTAAGACCACTCCTGTATTTTGATGGAATTCTCATCGGTAATGTAATAACTCCAATTGAGGCCAATTTTTGAGTAATTTGTGATATGTTTGGTACATCTATACAAATTTGGTGTGTATTTGTTAAATCAGGTAAAGGTCCAACAACATCTAATTCCTTACTCAACATCTTTGCAAAAAGTTTTGTTTTCTCTAAAATATCTTTTGCATATTTCTCACCAAATTTTTCCATTTCAAGCACTGTAATAAGTAACGCCAATAAACTACCAGTATGAACACTTGAGGTGTTTTTAACAAATTCTGCATCAACTAAATCATAAAGTTTCTTACTATTTAATAACACTATAGATTTTTGAGGACCAGGAAAAGTCTTATGCGTGCTACCTCCAAAAAAGAAATTTTGAGACTTGGGGAATTTAAAAACACGCGTAAAATAAAATAATTGCAAATGAGAAATATCATAATAAACAATCCACGATTTTGGAATCTTTCGTGTTAGTTTTTCGATGTTTAATGGATTCACTGATACAGTGTGATCTAAATAAATAAAAACTTTTTCCTTCTCCCATTTTTCAATGATTCTACCAAAATCTTTATAATCCAAGTCCCATGTATCAAAATCTAAATTCAAAGTCTCAACCTCAAAACCGTTTTTTAGAGCAACCCCTCTGGTTTTGCTATGTCCTCCACTTTGTATATTTAAAATAACAATCTTTTTTATAATCTTGCCAATTGCGGACATTACAACATCCATATTATGAATTCCAGAGAATCCTTTAGTAATAGAGAATTCAACATCGTAAATTGAACAAAGCTTATCCTCTAGTATCGTAATAATTTTTCCTAAATTTTCTCTCCCTGGCATAAAATATCTTGATCCAATTTTAGATTTTATTACATAACGATTATTACTCCTTAATGTATACGCACTCGTAGCCAGCCTACTCATCACATTTTCCGAAGGAATCAAAGAAATCGTATTTAATTCCTTTTTAATCTCATCAGAAATTAAATTAATGATTTTCTTGTCAGATAATTTTCTATCTTTTTGACTAGCTTTATTTATGTTATTACTAAAGTCACTGCTTTTTTCTCTTTTAACTGATTCCAAAAATTCCCAAAATTTTGGCCATGATTTGTTTACAGAATTATGATTTTTGAAAACAAGCTTTTTGTTATTAACTACTCCCCACATTGCAAGCGCCTGTATAACTCTATGGTCTTTTGAGGTTATACTATTGGCCTCATTCGCAGTTTCTTCGGCCTCTTTAATAGCATACTCCATTTCTTCTATTCTGTTAGTTTCATGCCCAATCAAACTTGGCCAAAATTTTTCTCCATTTTTTTTATTTATAAAATTAAAAACTCTGGCAAAGCAATAATCATCTGAGCATAGAGGGGTATAATTTACTTCTTTATTATTTAACAGATCTAAGAAAGTTTTAACTTGTCTTTCAATTGTTTGGTCATATTTCGGCTCCCAACACAAACCCTTTTTTCGTTGTGTTTCCCAATGCAGAACTGCATCGTAAGTTTCTTTTAGTTTTTGTGGTGGGTTATCTAATCTTTCTCTGTCTCCACAAATCACCGTGGCGGTGGCCCATTGAGTCGTTCCATTATCGAGATTTAAAAGTTTAGTTTGATTAAAATTTACTATGTTAGGATCATCAGTGATTTTTCTATCTTTCAAACTTCCTTCTTTTATAAAAACTTTATTAAGCTTCAATTTCCACGATGCAAACTGAAGAAGTCTATACAAGGTCGCTGACTCTCCAACATTTATTTTCTGATTTTTTCGCCACGCTATGCTTGCATTTCGAATAGCTAAAATATCATCATTGATGTCCTTTTGGTCACTAATGAATCTTTCAATATCAGCATAACCATTGATAATATCCAAAACACCGACTCGTGTAAGCCAAGATTTATCAAGTGGTATGAATTTATTAAATTTACTCATAACTATTTTTACTGAAAAACTTCATCTATACTTTCTGGACCAACATACAAAACTTTTCTTAGGTTTGGATATTTTTCAAAATCTAAATCAGCAAATCTTTTTTCTTTGTCGTCAACAAAAACAACTTCGTCATCTTTAAATTTTTTACATATCATTTCCACTGGACCTTTTTTTGTATCTTGAACAACAAAAATTTCAGTAAAAAGAGCTCCGAGGCCAGTTCTATGGACTTTTTCAAGCTGGTATTCTTTCACCCCATGAGTAACCATATAGCAATTTTCTACTTCTAATTGCTTGACCTTATCAATAAGTTCGTCATTAATAAAATTAATGCATTCCTTCATTATTTTCTCAGCTAACTCCTCCTTGCTAACTGTAGTTATGTTTTCACCTTCTAAAACTGAAATAACTAAATTATAAAGAACCCAACCTTTTTCTCTTTCAATTTTATAGTATTTTTTTACTGTATCATAATCTACCCCAACATCCTCGAAACACTTATACATGTATTTTTTAAATTTTTCTGTATTAAAAAATAACACATCATCAAAATCAAAAATATATTTAGTCATATAAATTTATGTGAAAATAATAAATTATAATTTAACAGCTTTATCGAAATCTATTAAATAAATTCTTGGCACTTTGCTAATATCTACACTCCCGTCTTTATCTCTATGGAAACGCAAACAAAAGTTTGAATCGTTTGGATGCCCATGGTCTATATTTAAATCTTTTAAAACCGCAAGAATTTTACTTTTTTGTTTGTCAAGATCATCCCTGAAAGTATTTCCAGAAAATGCATGCCACTCTTCTAGATTTATATCTAAAACACCAGATGCAACATTGACTAATTTACTTTCATGATCATAACGAAAGGAATACACAGGTTCAATAGGCACATAATCAAAACCAGCCATTGACCAATTATTATGGCTTTCATATGCTTTTCTCCATGCTGAAAAACACGGCTCTTCGATATGTCTTAAAATCAAATTATCTTTAAATTGCTTACCAAGCAATAGTGTGGTGTCGGAGCCAGTTTTCGCAAAAACTTCTCGAGAAAAAGTCGAATCACTTTTCCTTTCACTTTTCAAATACAAAGATGATCTTACAATTTCTTTAAACATTCCATTTCTTTTTGCCAACTCAAATTTTTCCCGAACAATATGTTCTAATTCAGTTTGTTTGCTAGTGGGTGCATATCGCACCATGACAGCAGCCAACCTTTGTATTCTTAAATCATTTTTATTGAGTGCATCAACTATTTTTTCATAAACAATATCGCGTAAATTATCCTGCTCCCTGTGTGGCACAAGATTAATTTTCTTTGCCATAACTCTCCATTCATCCACATTGTGTGAATTAAACACTTCAATAATTTTTTCCAAAGTAATTTCCTTTAATTGTTCTTGCATGTTTTCCGGAACAAACTGAATCATATTCATTGCTATTCTTTGTATATGTACATCTTTGTTGTTTAGGCCATCAATTACTTTCTTGTGAACTAAAATATATAAGTCTTCTCTCTGATCTTTTGGTGCATTTTCTACCAAAGAAGCCCCAATTCTTTGAATTTCAATATTATCATCTTCTAACGCTTTTACAATGTAGGTAGCAATTTTATTTTCAGGTTGTTTTAAGATTTTATTTTTAGTTTCTAGTAACAAATTCTCATTTTTTGTCTCAATTTCAGAATTATTAATTTTAGATTCAAAAAGTTTCTTACTTTTCAAATAATGTTCGTAAGAAACATGGTCTTGTCTGTCAATTTTATACATACCAAGAATCCTCTCAGCAGTAATAGGGTTAGTATTTATTTTTTCAATATTTATTTCCATAAATTTATTTTATAAAATACCCAACCTCTTTTTTATAAACCCTTGCAAACTCTCCCAATTCAATTGCTTCAATTTTCCGCTCGCCTCGTTCTATTTTTGATAAATACGATTGAGGTCTTTTTAACTTCTTTCCCGCCTCAATTTGCGTAAGTCCTGCTTCAAGGCGAGCGGAGCGAAGTTTTTCAAGCAATTTCTTGTTCTTTTGCGAATATAGTTTCGACATAATCATATTAACATATTAAAACCTGTTGTGGAATATACCAGTCTGGTATATTATGTATTTAGTTCTTTTGAGTCCAAATACCCCCGCCAAAACAAAAAGCCGAAACCCGCGCGGATTCCCTCCCAGACCCTGCCTCCGCGCGGGAGAGTCCTTCACTCCGCCTCATTAGCCCC